>Ga0196963_10000412_pt1 | contig 40342 bp, 31 predicted proteins | sample S1_5metaG_FD_148600 | JGI IMG/M metagenome (GOLD analysis project Ga0196963, IMG submission 148600) | Soil microbial communities from Anza Borrego desert, Southern California, United States - S1_5 | ecosystem: Environmental > Terrestrial > Soil > Desert | place: USA: California | collected... | reverse complement strand
AGGGTGTCGTCCATGCTCAGGCTCGTCCGGGCCGCCATGATGGGCGCCGGATCGCCGTTGCCACCGCAAGCCTCACGGCCCGCGGCTCCGGCGACGGAACGCCGCGGGGCTCTCGCCGGCCTGGCGGCGGAAGGCGCGCGAGAAGTAGAAGGGATCGGCGTACCCGCAGCGCTCGCCGATCTCGGCGACGGGCAGGTCGCCATCGCGCAGCAGCTCACGCGCCTGGTCGAGGCGGCGGCGTTCCGCGTACGCGTGCGGCGTGCAGCCGACCTCGGCGACGAAACGCCGGTGCAGGTAGACCGGACTGAGCCGAGCCGCGCGCGCGACCGCGACCAGCGGCGGGTTGCGCCGCGCCTCGCGGTCGAGGAAGGCGACGGCGGCGGCCACCGCCGGCGACGGCTCGGGCACCGGCGGCGTCGCCGCGACGACGTCGGCCGCCGACCACAGCAGCATCGCCTGGAGGCGGCAGCCGAGATCCGCGGGGCGCTGGGCGAACCAGCGGTCGATCGCCCCGTAGGTCGACCGCCACGGCTTCCACGCCGCCGTCGGCCACGAGCGCGGCGCCGTCATCCGTCGCAGCACGCCCGCGAGGCGACCGTCCTCGGCACGCGCGTGCAGCCACCACAGGTCGAGCCGCCGCGGGCAGCGCATGACGTGCCGGCGGAACCCCGGGATCAGCCACACGTGCCCCGGCGCGAGACGGAACTCGCCGTCGCCCGCGTCGTAGAACGCTTCGCCCGAGCTAGGAAAGTACCATTTGTCGCACGGTTCCCAGACCTGCTGATCCCAGGCCGGCGTGCAGCGGAACCAGCCGCCGCTGACCAGGGTGAACGGCTCGATGCCCATTCCGGAAGGGTATGATCGTCCAGGTGGTGTGCCATGGCGTGCATGGCTCGTCCTGGCGCCGGGGCAGGCTGGCGCCCATGAACACCGCCTTCGATCCGAGCCTCGCGACCTTCGCCGAGGCCGATCCGGCGCGGCGGCGGCGCCGCCTGACCCGCGCCCAGGTCGACACCTTCAACCGCGACGGCTGGCTGGCGCCGTTGCCCGGCTTCGACGCCGCCGGCGCGGCCGCGAACCGCGCCGCGTTCGACCGCCTGCTGGCCGAGTTCGCCGCGCGCGGCCACGACAGCTACGCGATCAACGGATACCACCGCAACTGCGCCAGCATCTGGGACGTGGTCGCGCATCCCCCGCTCGTCGACTACGCCGTCGATCTGCTCGGCGACGACGTCGTCGCCTGGGGCGCGCACTACTTCTGCAAGCTCCCGGGAGATGGCAAGAACGTGGCCTGGCACCAGGACGCACCGTACTGGGCGCTCAATCCGACGCGCACGGTCACCGTCTGGCTGGCGATCGACGACGTCGATGTCGGCAACGGCGCGATGCACGTGATCCCCGGCAGCCACCGCCTGGGCGCGCTGCGCATGCGCGACAGCCGCCCGGAGGAGAACAACGTGCTGTGGCTCTCCCTCGATGGCGCCGAGGGCCTCGCCGCGCCCGAACCGGTCGTGCTGCGCGCCGGCGAGTGCAGCCTGCACAGCGACCTGACCGTGCACGGCTCGCCGGCCAACGCGTCGTCGCGCCGGCGCGCCGGACTCGCGATCCGCTACGCGCACGCCTCGGTCCGTTCGCCGGCGAACTGGAACGAACAGGCGATCATCGTCGCCGGATCGGATCCGAGCGGGCACTGGAGGCACGTTCCGCGGCCTGAAGGCGACAGGCCGTTCGCGGACTGATGTGGACGTCGGTGTTCGGCTTCGAGCTGCGAGCTGCGCCCTGCGAGCCTCGAGCTGCGAGCCTCGAGCTTCGAGCTGCGAGCTGCGAGCCTCGAGCTTCGAGCTTCGAGCCGCTCACACCGCGAAATCGATCCCCTGCGCGAGCGGAAGATCGCCGGACCAGTTGATCGTGTTGGTCGTGCGCCGCATGTAGTTGCGCCACGAGTCCGATCCCGACTCGCGTCCGCCGCCGGTCGCCTTCTCGCCGCCGAAGGCGCCGCCGATCTCGGCGCCCGAGGTGCCGATGTTGACGTTGGCGATGCCGCAGTCGGAACCGGCCGCGGCGACGAAGCGCTCCGCCTCGCGCACGTCGGCGGTGAAGATCGCCGACGATAGCCCCTGCGGCACCGCGTTGTGCCAGCGGATCGCGTCGGCGAGGTCGTCGTAGGCGCTGACGTAGAGGATCGGCGCGAAGGTCTCCTCCTGCACGATCGCCGCGTCCGGCGCGATCTCGACCAGCGCCGGAGCGACGTACGCGCCAGCGGGGACGCCGGAGGTGACGCGTTCCCCGCCGCGCACCCGCCCGCCCTGCGCCCGCGCCAGCTCGAGCGCGCGCGCCATCGCCGCCTGCGCCGCCTCGTCGATCAGCGGACCCACCAGCACGCCGGGCTGGCGCGGATCTCCGATGCGCAGGCGCTTGAACACCGCGGCCACGCGTTCGACCAGCGGTTGATGAAGCGAGCGGTGCACGATCAGCCGGCGCAGCGTCGTGCAGCGCTGCCCGCAGGTCCCGGCGGCGGCGAAGACGATGGCGCGGGTCGCGAGCTCCAGATCGGCGGTCGGCGCGACGACCATCGCGTTGTTGCCGCCCAGCTCGAGCAGGCTGCGGCCGAGGCGGTCGGCGACGCTGCGCGCGACCGCGCGGCCCATCGCCGTCGAACCGGTCGCCGAGATCAGCGGCAGGGCCGGCGACCGCGCCAGCGCCTCGCCGATGGCGCGGCCGCCGCACAGCAGCGACGCCAGCCCGGGCGGCGCGTCGGGCGTGCGGGCGATGACCTCGGCCACCAGCCGATGCGTGGCGATGGCGCACAGGTTCGCCTTCTCCGACGGCTTCCAGATCACCGGATCGCCGCAGACGAACGCGAGCATCGCGTTCCACGCCCACACCGCGACCGGGAAATTGAACGCGGTGATGACGCCGACCGGACCGAGCGGATGCCACTGCTCCATCATGCGATGGCCGGGGCGTTCGCTGGCGATGGTCAGGCCGTGCAGCTGCCGCGACAGGCCGACGGCGAACTCGCAGATGTCGATCCACTCCTGGACTTCCCCGAGCGCCTCGGCGGGGATCTTGCCGACCTCGAGCGTGATCAGCTCGGCGAGCTCGCGCTTGCGCTCGCGCACCGCGTCGCCGATGCGTCGCACCAGGTCGCCGCGCTTCGGCGCGGGCACCTCGCGCCAGCGCAGGAAGGCCTCCTGCGCCGCGGCGATCGCCGCCGCGACGTCGGCGTCGCCCGCGACGCCGACCTCCGCCAGCGTCGCGCCGTCGATCGGCGAACGCGCGGTCATCACGCCGCTGCCGGCGCGGAAGCGCGCGCCGATGGCGACGCCGCTGGTGCGGCTGTCGATCGCGAAGGTGCTGAGCACGGACATGGCGCTGCCCCGGGGTCAGGTCGTGGTGTGCGCGGCGTTGGGATGCGCGCGCTCGACGTAATGCTGGCCGAAGCGGTTGGCGAGGAAGCGCGCGAGCGGGATCTGCTCCTGGCGCACCAGCCCGCGCTTCGGCAGTCCGCCGGTGTGGTGCAGGTCGATCGCGGTGCAGATGCCGGCGGCGGTGGTGATCTGGATCGCGCTCCAGCTCTCGCCGAACAGCTCGTGGGCGTAGATCTTGCGCGCGTCGGTGACCTGCATCAGGCGGCCGTCCTTCCAGCCGGTCACCGTGCAGAAGATCAGCACCACGTCCTGCAGCGTGATCGGCACCGCGTTCTCGAGGACGTCCTTGAGCAGCGCGCGACGCGACGACAGGCGCAGCTCGTTGACCAGGAAGGCGACCAGGTCGCGGTGGCCCTCGTAGCGCACGGTCTTGTAGTCGAGCATGCGCACCTGCCCGGCCAGCGTCTCGCCGAGCGTGCCGACGCCACCCGAGGTGTTGAACGCCTCGTAGTCGACGCCGTCGAGCGAGAAGTGCTCGAGGCCCTCGAGGGGCAGCACCTCGCGGCGCTCGCCCTCGTGGACCACCTCGCAGGGGTTGCAGTACTCGTTGATCAGGCCGTCGGTCGACCAGGTCAGGTTGTACTTCAGCTCGTTGGTCGGGAACTGCGGCAGCGCCCCGACGCGCAGACGCACGCCGTCGAGCTTGTCGAAGCCCTGGCAGAGCGAGTGCCCGGCGATGGCGATGAAGCCCGGGGCGAGGCCGCACTGCGGCATGAAGATCTGTCCGTCCTTGGCCTGGCGCGCGACCTCGGTGACCGTGCGCGTGGTGGCGACGTCCTCGGTCAGGTCGAAATAGCTGGCGCCAGCGGCCAGCGCCGCGCGCGCGACGGCCGGGTTGGCGGTGAAGGACAGCGCCGAGACCACGCTCTGACGCCCCTTCAGGGCGCGCGCCAGCGATGCCTCATCGCCGACGTCGACCTTGGCGGTCGAGGTCCGCGGGAGGTCCTTCAGGCGCGCCAGCGCGCGATCATCGACGTCGCCGACCAGGACGTCGTAGTCCCCGGCGTGCGACAGCAGCTTCGCGATGGCCTGGCCGATCTTGCCGGCGCCGAGCAGGAGGATGCGGTGCATGATGGTGAAGGTACGCTGCGAGCGGCGGATCTGTCCAGTCGTAACTCCTTGTCGGATTGACGGCAACGTATGCCAGGGGTACTAGAAACACGGGGGCTACCGATGACGGCTGACGCAGGGCTGACCGCCTGGCATTGGCAGCCGCAGCCGCAGGCGGAACGGCTGGTGCAGGAGCTGATCGGGGGCGTTGTCGCGCGTTGCGCCCCGGCCCGCGAGCTGGCGGGGCGCATGCGCCGCGAGAGCGGCACCCGCTTCGCCGACTGGGTCGATCACGTCGTCGTGCCCGGCTCGGTCGCGCTCGAGGCCGATCTGCGCGCCGCCGGGTTCGCGCTCTGCGAGGACGTCAGCGGGGCGTACTGGTCGAACGGCGACGGCCTGTTCCCGGATGTCCTGCTGCGCGATGCGAGCGTCGTGGCGATCGCGGTCGAATCGGTCGCCGATGTCGCGGCGGCGCTCGACGTCGCGCCGCGCATCGAGGGCGACCCCCTCGCCCGGATGCGCCGGGCGCGCCTCGGCGTGGGCGACGGCGGCGAGCTCTGGGCCATCGAACGGCATGGCCACGTCGGCTTCGCGCCGCCGGTAGGCAGCGTCGGCCTGCCGTACGTGCGCCATCTCGACGCCTTCCGCACGCGCCCGCGCGCGCTCGGCTTCGCGCCGACCCGGGCGCTGATCGAGGCCGCGGTGCGCGACGTCGGCCGCGACACCGCCTGCGACCTGTTCTTCGCCGCCGAGCGCGACTACTGGCAGCGGCGCAACCGCGCGGCGCGCGTGCAGAAGGCGCGCCAGGACCGCCTCGGGCTCGGCTGGGCGAACCACGACCACCACACCTACCGCTCGTCGCGCGGCGCCTTCCGCGACCTGATCGCCTGCCTCGAACTGCTCGGCATGCACTGCCGCGAGCGCTTCTACGCCGGCGGCGAGGCGGGCTGGGGCGCGCAGGTGCTCGAGCAGTCGGCGACCGGCGTCGTGGTGTTCGCCGACGTCGACATGACGCCGGAGGAGCTCGCCGGCGACTTCGCCCACGACGGCCTGCCCGATCGGGAGGAGCTCGGGACCGTCGGGCTGTGGTGCGCGCTGCACGGCGAGGCCTTCCTCGAGGCCGGCATGCACCACCTCGAGGCGACCTTCGCCTACGACGACGCGCGCGCGCAGCTCGCCGAGGCCGGCGTCGCGAGCATGCCGCCGTTCACCGACTACCCGTGGCTGCACCAGTGCTTCACCGAGGGCGAGCGCTGGGCGGTCGATGGCGGGCGCATCGGCACGCTGCTCGCCGATCGGCGCATCACGCCGACGCAGGCCGAGCAGTTCCGCAGCCAGGGCGCGATCGGCTCGCACCTCGAGATCCTCGAGCGCAACCAGGGCTTCAAGGGCTTCAACCAGAAGGGCGTCAGCGAGATCATCGCTCGCACCGATCCGCGTCGGCAGGCGCGGTGACCGGCCGCCGCTGATCATGCTGCCGGGGCTCGCCGATCTCGACCTGCCGCCGATGCACCTCGTGCGCCAGCGCTTCGCCGGCGCGGCGATCGCCGACGTCGCGGCGGCGGTGCGCGCGCAGTTCGCGCGTGCCGCGATCGCGGGCCGCATCCGCGCCGGTCAGCGCGTCGCCGTCGCCGTCGGCAGCCGCGGCATCGCCGAGCTGCCGACGCTGGTCGCGACGGCCGTCGCCGAGCTGAAGCGCCTCGGCGCCATCCCGTTCATCGTCCCGGCGATGGGCTCGCACGGCGGCGCCACCGCCGACGGCCAGCGCGGCGTGCTCGCCAGCCTGGGCGTGACCGAGGCGTCCGCGGGCGCGCCGATCCGCAGCGCCATGGAGGTCACGACGCTCGGCCGCCTGCGTTGGGATGGCGCGGCGTATACGCGCGACGACGTCGGCGGCGGCATCCCGATCTGCGTCGACGCCGCGGCCTGGTCCGAGGCGGACATCGTCATCCCGATCGCGCGCATCAAGCCGCACACCGGCTTCCGCGGCCCGGTCGAGAGCGGCCTCTGCAAGATGCTCGCCATCGGCCTGGCCAAGCACATCGGTTGCGCCGGACTGCACCGCCAGGGCTACGCCCGCTTCGCCGCGCTCATCCCCGCCGCGGCGGCTGTCGTGCTGGAGAGCGGGCGCGTGCCGTTCTCCCTCGCGGTGGTCGAGGACGCCCACGACCGCACCGCGCTGGTCGAGGCGGTGCCGGCCGAGTCGACGCCGGCGCGCGAGGCCGAGCTGCTGACCAGCGCGCGGACGATGCTGCCGCGCATCCTGCTGCCGCGCGTCGACGTCCTGGTGGTCGAGCGCATCGGCAAGGACGTGAGCGGCGTCGGCATGGACGCGAACGTCATCGGCCGCAGCGAGCTCGGCCGCCTCGCCGGCTTCGACGGGCCCGACATCGGCCGCATCGTCGTGCTGGGCCTGACCGAGGCGACGCACGGCAACGCCGCCGGCATCGGCTTCGCCGACATCATCACCCAGGCGGCGTTCGACGCGGTCGACCGGCGCACGACGTGGACCAACGTCCTGACCAGCGGCAGCCTCAACGGCGGCAAGATCCCGCTGGCGATGCCGAGCGAGCGCGAGGCGATCCTCGCCGCCGCCAGCTGCGTCCCGGGCGTCGACGCGCGCGACGCGCGCATCGTCCGCATCCGCGACACCCTGCGGCTCGATCACCTGGCGGTCTCCGAGAACCTGCTGCCGCTGGTGCGCGCGCGCGAGGACCTGGCGGTCGTCGGCCCGTTCGCGGGCTGGCCCGGGTGATGCCCGCGCCGGCTACTGCCCGGCGCCGGTGGTGATGAACTGGCGGTAGAGCCCGGCGTAGATCCCGCCCTGGGTCAGCAGGTCGACGTGCGTCCCGCGCTCGATCAGCCGGCCGTGGTCGAGCACCAGCACCTGGTCGGCGTGGCGGATGGTGCTGAGGCGGTGCGCGACCACGAAGCTGGTGCGCCCCTTGAGCAGCACCGCCAGCGCGCGCTGCAGGCGCGCCTCCGTCAGGCCGTCGACCGAGCTGGTCGCCTCGTCGAGGATCAGGATGCGCGGATCGGCGAGCATCGCGCGCGTGAAGCACACCAGCTGGCGCTGGCCGAGCGAGATGCCCGCGCCCTTCTCGCCGACGACCGTGTTCAGGCCGTCGGGCAGCGCCTCGAGCAGGTCGAGGCAGTCGAGCGCGCGCGCCGCCGCGATGATCTGCGCATCGGTCGCGTCGGGCTTGCCGACGCGGATGTTCTCGAGCACCGAGCCGGTGAACAGGAAGTTGACCTGGAGGACGATGCCCATCTGGCGATGCAGCGAATCGCCGGTGACGGCGCGGATGTCGTGGCCGTCGATGGTCAGCGTGCCGGAGTCGGGCTGGTAGAACTTGGCGATCAGGTTGATGATCGAGCTCTTGCCCGAACCGGTGTGGCCGACGAGCGCGATGGTCTGGCCCGCCTCGGCGACGAACGAGAGATCCTGGAGCACGGGCCGCCCCGGCTCGTACGAGAAGCACACCCGGTCGAACACCACGCGTCCGCTGATCGGCGGCAGCGGCCTCGCGTCCGGCGCGTCCTGCCACTCCGGTTCGGTGTCGATGAGCTTGAAGACGCGCTCGGCGCCGGCCATCGCCGACAGCGCCTGCGTGTAGATGTTGCCCAGCGCCAGCATCGAGCCGAACAGCAGGTTGGCCTGGAAGAAGAAGTGCAGCAGCGTGTCGACGCTGACGTCGTGGTTGAGCGCGCGCCAGCCCCCCAGGACCATCAGGATCGCGATCCACAGCTGGGTTTTGAACTCGAGCAGCGGCACGTAGAGCGCCGAGGTGCGCGCCTGGTCCATGTTGAACCGGCCATGGTCCTCGACCAGCGCGCGGAACAGCCCGCCGTTGATCTCCTGCCGCGCGAAGCCCTGCGTGACGCGGATGCCGTTGACCGATTCGGCGACCGTGGCGGTGACGCGGCTGAAGCTCTCCTGCACCACGCGCCACGAGCGGCTGAGGCTGGCGCGGAAACGCATGTTCAGCCAGTGCACGATCGGCACGAGCGCGAACACCACGGCGAACAGCACCTGGTCGTACCACAGCATCACCGCCGCGGCCCACAGCCCCTGGCCGAGCTGCACGATGGCGACGAACACCGTCTCCTGCACGCCCTGGCGCACGAGATCGACGTCCGAGGTGACGCGGCTGAGCACGCGGCCGAGCTTCCAGCGGTGGAAGAAGGACATCGGCTGGCGCAGCAGGTGCCCGAACAGCAGCCCGCGCAGGTCGTGGACCACCGACTCGCCGAGCTCGAGCGCCAGGCGCTGGCGGAAATGGAAGGTGAAGCAGGTCAGCAGCGCGACGCCGCCGTAGCCGAGCGCGGCCATCCACACCACCCGCCCGTCACCGGCGTTGGCGGGATCGCAGACCGCGTGGATCGCCGTCGCCAGCGCCCACGCCATCGCCACCAGCTGCGCGCCGCGCAGCATGGTCAGGACGAACAGCCAGTTGCGCTTGCCGCGGTACGGCCGCGTGAACGAGAACAGCCGCCGCAGCAGCGCCAGGGTCAGCGGCCGGCGATCCTCCTCGCGCTCGGGATCGCGCGAGACCACGGTGATGGCCGACGCCGGGCTCGGGTTCGGGCTCACGCCACCGCCCCCGGGCGCGCGGCGTCGAGCGCGCGCAGGCTCTCCGGGTCGGAGACCTGGAGCTCGGCCGCCTTCAGGTAGTGGCCGCCGGCGCGCATCAGCTCGTCGTGCGTGCCGCGCTCGACGATGCGGCCCTTCTCGAGCACGATCACCAGGTCGGCGCGGCGCAGCGTGCTCAGGCGATGGGCGACGATGAACGTGGTGCGCCCGGCGATGGCGTTGTCCATCGCCTCGAGGATCTCGTGCTCGGTCTGCGGATCGATCGCCGCGGTCGGATCGTCGAGCAGCAGGATCGACGGCTCGAGCAGCACCGCGCGCGCGATCGCCAGGCGCTGGCGCTGGCCGCCGGACAGGTTGACGCCGGACTCGCCGAGCACGGTGTCGTAGCCCTTCGGCAGCTCGCAGATGAAGCGGTGCGCGGCGGCGATCGTCGCGGCGTGCACGATCTGCTCGCGCGACGCCTCCGGATGGCCGAAGGCGATGTTCGCGGCGATGGTGTTCGAGAACAGGAAGCTCTCCTGGAACACCAGCCCGATCGAGCGGCGCAGCGCGTCGACCTCGAGATCGCGCGCGTCCACGCCGTCGATCAGCACGCGCCCCGCGGTCGGATCGTAGAAGCGCGGGATCAGGTTCATGAGCGTCGTCTTGCCGGAGCCGGTCGCGCCGAGCACGGCGATGCAGCTGCCCGGCTTGACGTCGAGGTCGATGTCGTGCAGCACCGGCTCGTCGGGCTTGTAGCCGAAGGACACGCGCTCGAAGCGCACCGCGCCGCGCACCTGCGCCGGCGTCACCGGATCCGGACGGGTCTCGACTGCCACCGGCGCGTCGAGGATCTCGAACACGCGCTTGGCGCCGATCAGGCTCTGCTGCACGGTGTTGGCGATGCCGGCGAGCGACGACACCTGGCCGGAGAACTGCTGGAGCAGGCCGGAGAACACGAACAGCTCGCCGGTCGACAGCCGGCCCTCGATCGCCAGCCAGCCGCCGTAGCCGAGCAGGATGACCAGGTTGAGCTGGGTCAGCATCTCCATCGCCGGGGTGAACAGCGAGACCCGCCAGAAGATGCGCCGCTGCTGATCGCGGACCTCGGCGTTGATCGCGGCGAACAGCGCCCGCTCCTCGCTCTCGCGCGCGAAGCCCTTGACCACGTGGATGCCCTGCACGCTCTCCGACAGCCGGCCGATCAGGCGATCCTGCAGCTCGCGGTTCTTCTGGTACATCGGGCCGACCCAGCGCGTGAAGGTGGCGCTGGCCAGGTACAGCAGCGGCGTGGTCGCGAGGCAGGCGATGGTCAGGCCGACGTTGGTGCGCGCCATCAGCACGAGGTACGCGGTCAGCGACACGGTCATGATCACGCCGTGCAGCAGCACGCCGTCGATGAACGAGCGCAGCAGCTGGACGTCGCCGGTGACGCGGTTGATGAGCGAGCCCGAACCGTTGGCGTCGAAGAAGGCGAAGCTCAGGCGCTGGAGCTTGTCGTACACCTGGGCGCGCAGCGCCGGCACGACGCGCAGGTTCAGCAGCCGCTGGATCATGATCGAGTAGACGTAGTTGAGCACGCCGCGCGTCCCGGCCATGACCAGCACGCCGCCGCCGATCGCGCCCACCACCGCCAGCGCCGGCCAGTCGGCGGGCGGCGCGACGCCCATCGGCCACGCCGGCGCCTTGGCCTCCTTCATCAGGTGGTGCAGGTAGTCGATGTAGAGGCCGCTGTAGTGCAGGCCGGACAGGCCGAGCGCGATGAGCACGCACTGGATGACCAGCACCGCGATGCACGGCCCGCGATAGCTCCAGGCGAACGCGAGCAGGCGGCGGATCACCGCGCCATCCTTGACGGTGGCGGCGGCAACGGCTGGAGCGGCGTCTGCCATGGTTCAGCGGTTCGCGCCGGAGCGCGCGCGCCGCGTCCTCCGTGAGTCGCCCATGCTACGTTCTCGACGCGCTGCGGAAGTCGTTGATCCGGCGCCTCATTCAGCGCTTGCGGCGACGACGCGCCTGCTACCCGTCACCGCTCGCGGTTCTGCCGGCGAGCGCCGCGGCGCGCCACAGGCTGGGCGGCAGCCCGTCGATGCGGCGGAAGACGCGGCTGAAATGGTACTGGTCGGCGAAACCGCAACGCTCGGCGACCTCGGCGACCGACAGGCGCGGATCGGTGAGCAGGCGGCGCGCCCGTTCGACGCGCACGCGGCGCAGCCAGTCCTTCGCGGTGTGACCGGTCCAGGCGCGGAAGACCTCGCTGAAGCGGCTCGGCCGCAGCTCGGCGGCGCGCGCGAGGTCGGCCAGCGTCAGCGGCTCGGCCGCGCGCGCCTCGATGACCGCGAGCACGCGCCGCACCCGCGCCGCCATGCGCTCGTCGACGGGATTCGCCGCCGCCTGCGCTCCGCCGAGCAGCTCGGCGATGATCGCCTGCAGGCGCGCCTGCGCCCCGAGGCGCGCGGCGGGCGCGTCGAGGTTCCACAGCCGCACCAGCTCGTGGAACGCGACGCTGACGCCCTCCCCCGCCGCGAGCTCGCTGACCAGCGGCAGCGCCAGGTCGCGCGACAGGCGCACGCGGTACGGCCGGCGGCGGTCGATGCGCGTCATGCGCGGCACGTCGGGCGCGAAGTCGAAATGGACGGCGAGGTGCTCGCACGCGCCGCGCGCGACGAAGGCGTGCGGCGCGAACGGCGGCAGCGCGAACAGCGTGCGCGGCGCGAACGGATGGCGGACGATGCCCTCGGCGCGGCGCTCGACGACCTCGCCGCGGCCGCGCAGGATCAGCACCAGCTCGTGGTCGAAGATGATGCGCTCGGGGATGGTGAGCGTGCCGCCGGTGCGATGGGCGATGCGGATGACCGGCCGGACGTCCTCGACGCGCAGGGACAGGCTGTCGAACCGGCGCGGCAGCGCCGCGGGCGCCACGGCCTGGATCTGCGCCAGCGGCGGACGTACGGGCATGCCCGAAGGTACCCCGAGGGTCATCGGAAGAATAGACATCCCGCCGGGACCACGTCCATTGCGATCGGCGACGCAGGGCATGTATGCTGCGGCCCAGGAGACCGCGATGCTGACCCAGGCCCAGGTCGACCAGTTCGATCGCGACGGATTCCTGCGCGGCGGCAAGGTCATCCTCGATCAGCGCCAGCTCGAGACCCTGCGCGGCGAGATGGCGCGCGTCATCGCCGACCGCGACGACGCGACCAAGCCGCAGCCGGTGGGCATCTCGACCTGGGGCGCCGCCGAGGGCCGACCGGTCTGGCAGATCATCAACATCTACGACGCCAGCCCGTCGTTCCGCGAGCTCGCGACCCACGCGACGATCGCCGAGGAGGTCGCGCAGCTCGCGCGCGCGACCGAACTGCGCATCTGGCACGACCAGATCCAGTGGAAGCCGGCGTCGACCGGCGGCGTCAACATGTGGCACCAGGATTCGCCGTACTGGCCGGTGCTGACGCCCGCCGACCTGGTCACCGCGTGGGTCGCGCTGGACGACGTCGACGCGGACAACGGCTGCATGTCGATGGTCCCCGGATCGCACCGCTGGGGCGACACCATCGACTTCCTGCACACGCTGAAGTCCTTCGACGCGATGCCGGGCGAGTACCAGGGCAACCCGGTCGAGGTGCGCCGCTGCCCGGTGCGCGCTGGCGAGGTCCACTACCACCACTCGCTGACCTGGCACGGCTCGCATGGCAACACCAGCGGCCGCGAACGGCGCGCGCTCGCCATCCACTTCCTGCAGGAGCACACCCGTTACGTCGCCGAGCACGGCCACCCGATGAAGCCGTTCATCGCGTCGCGCGATGGCGAACCGGTGCGTGGCGATCGCTTCCCGCTGGTCTGGCGCGCCGGCGCCGCGTGCCTCGCCTGATCGCGCGCGGCTCGGCGCCCGCAGCTTCGGGCTGTGGTTCTGATTCGCACGCAGAGCCGCGACCAGCCCCAGGCACCCGCGGCCGCCGCCACGCCCCCTCCGCCAGCCGCCGCCCTTCCGACTTCCGGCAGCGAAAGCCGGCTTAGGATGCGGCCGTGGCCATGCGCGGATCATCGCTGCCGATCGTCATCGCCCTGCTGCTCGCCTGCGCGGCGCCCGCGTCCGCCGAGGGCGTGGTCATCCGCATCCCTGGCCTGTTCCTTCCGCCGGCCGGTCCTTCGGGACTCCCCGCCGGCCTGGAACCCGGACGCGCGACCGGCGCGGAGCCCGTCGCGCCGTGCGCGTGGCGCTTCACCTGGGACAACTACGTCAGCGTCATCGTCGTCAGCGACGGCACCGGCACCGCGCGCCCCGCGTGGGTGCTGACGTTCGATCAGGCCGGGAACTACGTCGTCGGCTACCGCGCGCGCGCGTTCCGCAGCGCCGACGGGCTGGTGCACATCGACGCGCGCAACGCGATCGACGCCGGCCCGCTCAAGGACGAGTGGAGCCCGGACAGCTTCGCGTTCGGTCCCGGCGACGAGGTCTACAGCCTCGACGACCACAATCGCGGCCATGCCGGCGAGGTGCAGCTGCGCCTCGACGGCGACCACGCCGAGTACCAGGGCCTGCTCAGCCTGGCGCAGGCGCTGATCCGCGGCGCGATCTAGCCCTGTCCCCGGTCCACGGTGCCGCGCCGAAGCGCACGCCGCGCATCACCTGCCGGGTTGGAACCGGTCGCATCCGATGGTACGCGTCTGAATAGTTCAAACGATGCAACCCAAGTTCTTGCAATGAATTGCGGCGCCGCTTCGATGCGGGGGCTTTGGAGTGAGCACATGGGACGCGACGCCCTTCTCGATATGTATCTGAAAGATGTGTCGGGCTTCCAGGTCCTGACACGCGAATCGGAATGCGCGCTGTCGCGCAAGCTGCGCGCGGGCGACAAGACCGCGCGGCAGGAGATGATCCAGTGCAACCTGCGCCTGGTCGTCTCCGTCGCCCGCCAGTACGAGAACCAGGGCCTGCAGCTGCTCGACGTCATCGAGGAAGGCAACATCGGCCTGATGCGCGCGGTCGAGCGCTTCGACCCCGACATGGAGTGCCGCTTCTCGACCTACGCCGTGCACTGGATCAAGCAGTCGATCCGCCGCGCGCTGCTCGAGAAGGTCAAGAACATCCGCGTCCCCGCCTACATGGCCGAGCTCGTCGCGCGCTGGAAGAAGTTCTCGCGCGACCGGCCGGGCGTGACCGACATCGAGGAGATCGTCAAGGCGCTCAAGCTGCCGCGCGAGAACATCAAGCTCATCCAGCGCATCATCCGCACGTCGCTGATCAACGGCAACAACCTCGACACCGACGACGTCTCCGAGCTGTCCGGCTTCTTCGAGGACCAGCACGCGTCGTCGACGCCGGACTCCGCGCTGCAGACGCGCGAGGACGTCAGCCTGCTCCAGTCGCGCCTCAACCTGCTGACCAAGCGCGAAGCCGACATCCTGCGCTACCGCTACGGCCTGGACGAGTTCCCGATCCTGACGCTCGAGGAGATCGGGAAGATCTTCAAGCTCACCCGCGAGCGCGTGCGCCAGATCGAGGCCAAGTCGCTGACCAGGCTGCGCGAGCTGATCCCGAGCGAGACGGTGCTGTAGGACGCGGATCGAGCCGGACGAATCGCGAGAACCCCGGGGGCATCCCCGGGGTTCTTCGTTGGTTTTCGAGCGCAGCTCGAAGCTCGAAGCTCGAAGCTCGAAGCTCGAAGCTCGAAGCTCGCAGCTCGCAGCTCGCAGCTCGCAGCTCGCAGCTCGAAGCTCGAGCTCGAAGCTCGAAGCGCGAAGCGCGAAGCTGCGAGCAGAGCCTTCCGCTTCGTTCCTGGGATCGCCTTCCTCAATACTGACCACTCGGGCCGGCTGCCCGACCGCCCAGGAACAACAGCTTCAGTCCGACTGCAACACCGCCCGCGGAAAGCACGGCGAGAGACCATGGCTGAAAGCCATTTCCCCATGCGAACATCCCTCCTTTGACGTTGAGCGGAGCGAGAACGCCGGGAGGCCCAGAGAGGATCGCGACCATCGCCACGAACCAGCAGCCGCACGCGCCGACTGTCGTCACGAGGAGCCCGAGCACTGCGAGCATGACGCATGCGGGGATTCGCATGCGACCAGCGTACCGACGGTCGAACCGCGGTCGACCGAGCCTCGCCCGATGTCGCGCGTCTCGAGCTTTGCTCGCAACGCTCTCCCCCTTCCGTCGATCCACGCCCTCGCTGCCTCGGACGACGGAATCGGTGCCCGTGCCGTCGGTGCCGTCCTCTGACGCATTGCCGACGCCGCCTACGCTGAGCGCTCCATGCTCCCCGCCCTCCCCGGTTCGCGGCTCGTCCCCTGTGATCCCGCCGATGTCGTCCTCGGTGACGGGCCGCTGAAAGCCCAGTACGACGAGACGCGCGCGTTCTTCGCCGCGTTGCCCGACGACGACATCATCAAGGGCTTCCGCAGCGCGGCGGGCCTGCCGGCCCCCGGCACCGACCTCGGCGGCTGGTGCCAGCGCACCAGCGCGGTGGTCTTCGGCCAATGGCTCGGCGGCATGGCGCGCATGGGCCGCGCCGGCGATACGGCCATGGCGGACAAGGCGCGGCGCCTCGCGACGGGCTGGGGCGCGACGCTGCCGACGATCGGCCTCGGCCACTACGCGTACGACAAATACGTCGGCGGCCTCGTCGACATGATCGCCTACCTCGACGACGACGGCGCCGCCGACCTGCTGAGGCGGCTGACCGACCGCGCCGAATCCGCGCTCGCGCGCGACCGCGTGCCGGCCAGCGACGAGGATTCGCAGGGCGGATTCTTCAATGGCCAGCTCGAGTGGTACACGCTCGGCGAGAACCTCTGGCGCGCGGCGCTGGTCACCCGCGATCAGCGCTACGCGCGCTTCGCCGACGTCTGGCGCTATCCCGGGTTCTGGGACATGTTCACCGGCGCGAAGCCCTGCGCCCCGTGGGGATTCCACGGCTACAGCCACTGCAATGCGCTGAACAGCCTGGCGATGGCGGCGGTCGTCGACGCGGATCCGCGGCTGATCGCGGCGCTCGTCCGCGCCCACGACTTCTTCGTCGACACCCAGTGCTACGCCACCGGCGGCTACGGCCCGGGCGAGAAGCTGATGCGCGACGACGGAGCGCTCGGCCGTTCGCTGGTCGACGAACCGAACGGGCGCTTCCTGCGCCACCAGGTCGGACGCTCGTTCGAGACGCCGTGCGGGACCTGGGCGGTCTTCAAGCTGTGCCACTACCTGATGCGGCTGACCGGCGAGGCGCGCTTCGGCGATTGGCTGGAGCGCGTGCTCTACAACGGCGCGCACGCCTCGCTGCCGATCTGCGAACGCGGCATGACGTTCTACTACGCCGACTACCGCCTGATGGGCGGCACCAAGACCTACCACTCGGCGGCGTTCCCGTGCTGCTCGGGCACCTACCTGCAGGACGTCGCCGAGTATCCCGGCCTGATCTGGTGGCGCGCCGACGACGGCGTGCGCGTGAACCTGTTCGTGCCGTCGACGCTGCGCATCGATCTCGGCGGCGTCGCGATCACCCTGATCCAGGAGACCGTCTATCCCGATGACGGCCTGGTGCGCATCACGGTGCGCACCCCGGCTCCCGTCTCCTTCGCGTTGCGCTGCCGGGTCCCGGCCTGGGCCACCGGCATGACCGGCGACGCGGCGGGCGAGCCGTTCGCCTGCACGCCGGGCGCATGGGCGGGGACGAGCCGCACCTGGCGTGACGGAGAGGTCCTCACCCTGCGCCTGCCGCTGGTGCCGCGTCTGGTGCCGATCGACCGCCAGCATCCGGATCGCGTCGCGATCGCCGCCGGCCCCGCGGTGCTGGTGCGCGTGCGCGAGACCATGCGGCTGAGCGATCTCGGGCGCAGCCTCGACGCGGGCGCGAAGCCGCTGGAATACCGCCTGCGCGGCGCGAGCGAGGAATGGCTGGTGCCGTTCCACCGCGTCGGGCACGGCGTGCCCTACCGCATGTACGTGGATCTGGAGCGCGGCTGAACGACGCCGCCGTCGCTCAGAACGAGCGGCGCTGCCTGGTCGACGGCACGCCGTCCGCGATGCGGTACTTGGTCACCGTGCGCCGGCTGATGTCCAAGCCCTCCTTGGCCAGGATGTCGGCGATCTCCTGGTCGGAGAGCGGGTTCTTGACGTCCTCGGCGGCGATCAGCTTCTTGATCTTGAGCTTCACCGACTTCGAGCTCTCGGCCTCGCCGCCGTCCTGGGTCTGGATGCCGCCCGAGAAGAAGCTGGCCAGCGGGATGATGCCCGACGGCGTCTGGATGTACTTGTCCTTGACCGCGCGGCTGACGGTGGCGACGTGCATGCCGATCTTGTCGGCGATGTTCTGGCGCATCAGCGGGCGCAGGTGCTCGACGCCGTGGTCGAGGAAGGCGTGCTGGTGCTTGATGATCTCGGTGACGATCTTCAGCAGGGTGCGCTTGCGCTGCGCCACCGCGTCGAGGATGAACTTCGCGCTCGACAGCTTCTCCTTGAGGTAGGCCTTCTCCTTCGGATCGCCGTCCGAGGCCTCGTAGAGCTGGTAGTACGCGTCGTTGATGCGGACCTTGGGAAGGTGCTGGTCGGGGATCGAGATCACCCACTCGCCCTTGTCGTCGCGCTCGACCGTGACGTCGGGCACGACGTAGGTGTTCTCGCCGACGCCGTACGGCAGGCCCGGCTTGGGATCGAGCGTCGCGATGACCTCGACCGCCTGCTTGAGGCGCTCGATGTCGAAGCCGGTGGCCGCCGAGATCGCCGGCAGGCGGTTCTTGAGCATGTCCTCGAGGTGGTCGCGGATCAGCGCCATCTCGAACGAGTTGTCGCCGGGCTCGCGCGCCAGCTGGAGCAGCAGGCAATCCTTCAGGTCGCGCGCGCCGACGCCGGCGGGCTCGCACTTGCGCACCCATTCCCAGGCCTGCTCGGCCAGCTCGAGCTTGGACTCGGGAACGATCTCGGTGATCGGCACCTGGAGGTAGCCGCGGCGGTCGAGCTGCCAGCAGATGTCCGGGATGAGCTCGCGCACCTCGGGCGGGATGTCCTGGAAGCGCAGCTGCTCGATCAGGAACTCGGCCAGGCTCTGGGCGCGATTGGGCGCGGCGGCCAGGGCCTCCATCTTGTCGGGGGCATCGTCGTCGCGGTGCTTGGCCTTGTGCTGGAACAGCCAGTCGGCGTCCTCGCGGTCCGAGCGGTCCCAGGCGGTCTCGGTCGCGATCTCGGAGGCGGCGATCGGCGGCGGCCCGTCCTCCGGGCCATCCATGTCGACGCCATCGCTGAGCTCGAGGACCGGATTCGACTCCACCTCGTTCATGATCCGTTCCTCCAGTGCCATCTGAGGCAACAGGAGTATCTCGATCGACTGGATCATCTGCGGAGTGAGCTTGAGCTTCTGCTCCATCCGCAGGTTCAGGTTTTGACGCAGCTGGAGCGCCATGCAGGGTCTCTCTAGCAAATCTTAAGCCAAATTCCCGCATGTCGCAACCCGCTGATGCGGAAGGTGGGCGCGCCGCGGCGCTGGTAGGAGCGTCGACGTTTTGAGCGTCGCTCCGCCGAATCGGGACGGGACGTGCCCAACGGGACCCTCCATCTCCGTGCCCGGGCCTTCTAGCTTCCGGTGAGAAGCCAGCGTACCTTCCCACCACGCCGCATGGCCGGGGGTGATGACATGAGTGCAGCGGCCGAGCGCGCGCAGGCGATCGATCCGCTCGACGCCATCGACGCCATCGTCGGCGCGCACCGCTGGGCGACGCCCGACACCCTCCAGCGCCTGCGCTCGCAGCACGGCGCGGGCGATGCGGCCAGCTACCTGCGGCTGCTCGGCACCAGCCACGTCCTCGACTCGGAGAAGCGCGCGCAGCTCGACCAGGTGCAGATGCAGCAGAACGTGCTGCCGGCCTTCCAGCTGCTCAAGAAGCTCGGCGCCGGCGGCATGGGCACGGTCTGGCTCGCGCGCATGGCCGGCGTCGACGAGCCGCTCGCGCTCAAGGTCATCAACGCGCGCCTCGCGGTCGACGCCGACTTCCTCGGCCGCTTCCACCGCGAGACCAAGGCGCTCGCCGGCCTGCGCCATCCGCACATCGCCGCGGTCATCGACTCGGGCGGCGTCCAGGACACGCACTACCTGGCGATGGAGTACATCAACGGCCCGAACCTGGGCGAGATGCTCAAGACGCACAAGGCCATCCCCGAGGCCTACGTCCTGCGCATCATCCATCAGATCGCCGAGGGCCTCGCCTACGTCAACGGCACGTGCGGCCTCGTCCACCGCGACATCAAGCCCGAGAACATCCTGGTGAAGCGCCTCGACGACGCGGCGATGTTCCCCGAGGACGACATCGCGAAGCTGATCGACTTCGGCCTGGTCAAGAACGCCAACGACGACGAGCACCTGACCCAGACCGGGATGACCATCGGCACCCCGCTGTACATGTCGCCGGAGCAGGTGCGCGGCGAGAAGCTCGACGGCCGCAGCGACATCTACGCGCTCGGCGCGACCATGTACCACCTGCTGACGGGCACCGCGCCGTTCAAGGGCTCGAGCCCCGGGGCGATCATGAGCGCCCACCTGACCGAGCCCGTCCCCGATCCGGGCGACCTCGTCCCGAGCCTGAGCGACGCGACGCGCCGCCTGGTCACCATGGCGATGGCCAAGAACGTCGACGACCGCTTCCGCGGCTTCGACGCGCTGGTGCGCGCGATCGACGAGGCCGAGCAGGCCGCGCACGAGAAGGGCGGCGGCATGAAGCTGCTGCGCAAGCCGCTGGTCATCGCCAAGAAGCCCGCCGCCACGAAGAAGCCCGGCACCGGACCGCACGACGGCTCGCACCCCAGCGGTGAACGCCCGGCCGCGGAGCTGACCGAACGCATCGCGCGCAAGCACAGCGAGAGCCAGCGCGAGTCGGGCCGCCTCCAGAAGAGCAGCGGCCGCTTCCAGGTGGCGAAGGAACACGGCGCGCCCGCCCCCCTCCAGGCGCTCACCGAGCGCCAGGTGCGCCCGGCCCCGCCGGCGGCCATCACCGCGACCGCCTCGCTCGAGGACTCGGTGAACCTGCGCCCGTCCGACGCCGTCGCCGTGACCAACGCCCTGACCAAGCCGCACGACCCGCCGCGCTCCCGTCCCGGCTCGTCCGTCGCCGCCGCCGCCCATCCCACGCCGGCGCCCCATCCGTCGCCGCTGGCCACGCCGCCGAGCGATCCGCACAAGCGCAGCGCGGTCTACGATGTCGACCCGACCACCGCCACCGGGTTCGGGATCGTCCCGTGGACCATCCTGGCGCTGGCGATCCTGGCGACGCTCGGGTTCGCGGCTTTCCAGCTGCTCTGGTAGAGGCGCAAGGCCGTCGCGAGCTTCGCGTCGCGCTCCCGGCTCCGGGCTTCGAGCCTCTGGCCTTTGGCCTTCGCCCGACGAGCATGCGGCCCGTGGCGTTCGCCGGGCGCAATATCATCTCGATCGCCGACTTCGGCCACGCCGACCTCATCGCCGTGCTCGATGCGGCCGCTGCGCTCGAGCGCGAGCCGCGGCCGCGGCTGTGCGATGGCCGTCTGATGGCGACGCTGTTCTTCGAGCCGTCGACCCGCACCCGCCTCAGCTTCGAAGCCGCGATGCACAAGCTCGGCGGCTCGGTGATCGGCTTCTCCGACGTCGCCTCGACCAGCGCCAAGAAGGGCGAGAGCCTCGCCGACACCATCCGCATGGTCGAGCAGTACGCCGACGTCGTGGTCATGCGCCATCCGCGCGACGGCTCGGCGCGCCTGGCCAGCGAGGTCAGCCGCGTCCCGATCATCAACGGCGGCGACGGCTCCAACCAGCACCCGACCCAGACGTTCATCGACCTCTACACCATCGCCAAGCTGTTCCCCGAGCTGCGCGACGGCACGCGCGAGCTGACGGTGGCCTTCGCCGGCGACCTCCGCTACGGCCGCACCGTGCACAGCCTGCTCGCGGCGCTGGCGCATTTCCGCTGCCGCGTGCTGACCGTCGCGCCGCGCGGCCTCGAGATGCCCGAGCAGCACCTCGCCCACGCGCGCGAGGCCGGCGTGCGCATCGACGCGGTGCCGTCGCTGACCGACGCGATCCGCGCCGCCGACGTGCTGTACATGACCCGCCTGCAGGAGGAGCGCTTCCCCGATCCGCTCGAGTTCGGCCACATCAAGGCGACCTACCGCGTCGACGCCGCGATGCTCGCCGGCGCCAACCCGCGCCTGCGCATCCTGCACCCGCTGCCGCGCGTCAACGAGATCGCCACCGACGTCGACCGCACGCCTCACGCGCACTACTTCGCCCAGGCCGGCAACGGCATCCCCGTGCGCCAGGCGCTGCTGGCGATGGTCCTCGGGAAGACCTGACATGCCCGACTCGCACAAGGTCCGCCAGGTCGAGGCCATCGCCAACGGCACGGTCATCGACCACATCCCGTCGGCCGCGACGATGATCGTGGTCTCGATGCTGGCCAACGACGACGACGAGGTCTTCATCGGCCAGAACCTGCGCTCGGCGCGGGTCGGGCGCAAAGGCGTGGTCAAGATCGCCGGGCGCGAGCTGTCCGACCGCGAGGCCTCGAGCCTGGCGCTGATCGCGCCGGGCGCGTCGCTGTCGATCATCCGCGACTACAAGGTCGTCGCCAAGCACGTCGTGCCGGTGCCCGAGGTGTTCGAGGACGTCGCGCGCTGCGCCAATCCGAACTGCGTCACCAACCACGAGCAGTGGCCGACCAAGTTCGAAGTCGTCGGACAGCAGCCGCTGCGCGTGCGCTGCCGCTACTGCGAGCGCGGCTTCGCGCCGGGCGAGCTCGAACCGACGTGAGGGCGGCCGGTTCCCCGGCCGCCCATCCCATCCCGTTCAGTTGATCCCGGAGACCCCCGCCGCCGCGCCGGCGCCGGCGGCCGCGATCGCGGCGATCACCGCGGCGATGCCGCTGGCCTCGGCGTTGAAGCCGTCCTCGTCGGCGCGCATCACCATCCATCCGGCCTCGCGCTCCTCCTCCAGGCGGCGCGACGCCTCCTCCATGCCGGCGACCTCCTCGTGGGGCAGGCCCGACGCCGCGGCCATCGGCACCGCCAGGTCGATCAGGCGATCGGTGCGCACCAGCAGCCGCGCCATCGCCGGCGCGTCGCCGGTCGCGACCAGGGACGCCGCGACATCCGGCACCTGCGCGAACGCCGCGCCGTGCACCGCGAACGCCGCCACGCCGGCGGGATTGCTGGTGCACACCAGGTGCCCGTCGTGGTAGCCGAGCTGGAACAGGAACAGCATCGCCGGGATGCGCACGATGCCGTCGGCGGGCGCCTGGCCGAGCAGCCCGGCGATCGCGTCGACCAGCGCGCGCGCGGAGCCGGGCGTCGTCGGCAGCGCCGCGGTCAGCGCCGGCATGGCGCCGACCGGTTCGAGGTAGCCGATCAGCGCGCCATCGACCTCGGCCCCGATGCCGCGCACCGCCGCGATCAGCGCGGCCATCGTCCCGCCCTCGTCCTGCGTGGACACCTGCAGCAGCATCCCCTCCAGCAGCGCGCTGGTGAACACGTCGCTGCCGCGCATCGCCCACGCGCCCGCGAGCAACGCCTCGGGTGGAACGCGCTGCCACACGTCGGCGGCCAGCGTCGGCATGCCCGCCAGCATGTCGCGCTGCTGCGTCCCCTGCGCGATGCTCGCGGCGGTCATGCGGAACCGTCCCCGATCGATCCAGAACGTGAGGTGGCCAGCCTCAATGATCTCCTGCGGCGGCACGCCGAGGATGTCCGCATACGCGCGCGGATCATGCGGCCGCATCACCATGCGCATGGTCACGTCGGCGGGGCCCTGCGGAGTGCTCATCCAGGCGAGATCGCCGTCGTTCCACGCCGTCCGCATGCGCATCCCGAGCACGCGCGGGCTGGCCGTGAAGGCCAACGAGCAGTCGTCGCCGCTGAGCGACACCGTGCCGTCTTCGCCGGGCGTCGCGGCGAGGCGGTCTGCGATGCGCGCGCGCCAGCGCTCGGCCGCGGCATCATCGCTGAAGCGGGCGACGGCATCGGCGCGATACGCGGGGAAGCCGCCGAGCGTCGGCGGATGCTTCGGCGTGCCGGGCACCTCGCGACGCTCGAGCAGCGCCTTCCGCTGCTCGCGCATCATCTCCTGCTGCTTCGCCGGCCCGCCGAGATGCCCCTTCGCGGCGTCCAGCAGGACCGCCTCCATCTCCTCCGGCCTGAACATCGACATCGGATCCATGCGCAGCTCGATGTCCTCGATCCCGGCGAGTTCGCCCGAGATCGTGTCGACGATCGTCCCCGGCAGCATCGCGCCGATCGGCGAGTCGACGATGCCGCGCCAGGAATCCAGCGGCCGGCGCCAACGCACGACGACGCCCACATCGGCGCGCATCGCCTGCGCGACGCGCGCGACGCGCTGGTCCTCGGTCTCGGGCGGCGGGTTCACGGGCGGCGCGGCCTCGATCGCGGCCCGCGCCGGTTCGGGGCGATCGGCGGCCGCGCCATGCGTGGCCAGGAACAGGGTGGCGACGCACAGGACGGCGGCGCCGGCGACGACGATGATCTTCACGATGGGACTCTCTCTGGTCGACCACTGCAGTATCCGCGCCCCCACGACCGCAGCGGTCGTTCCCGCCATGGCGGCGCGAGGAAGGCGATGGACCCGCGCGACGAGCGCGTCCGGCACCGCGGCGTGCGCCTCGTCGCCGAGCAGGGCGACGAGCCCCGCCAGCGACAGGGTGCAGCCGCGCGCCGTCAACCGGCGCCGCAGGGCGCCCAGGCCCTGCTGCACGCGCGCCGCCACCGTCGCCTTGGCGCAGCCCTGCTGCTCGGCGACCTCGGCGTAGCTGTGGCCGGCGAGCTGGCTGAGCAGCACCGCGTCGCGCTCGGGCGCGGGCAGGCTGGCCAGGGCGTCGTCGATCAGCGCGCGCGCCTCGGCGCGTTCCAGGGCCGACATCTCGGGGCGATCCATCGTCGTCGCCTCCGGCTGCGCCGCGCGTTCCTCCGCGGTGCGCCGGCGCATGCGATCGCGCCGGGCGCGCTGGATCACGAATCCAGTCGTGCGGTACAGCCAGCTGGCCAACGCGGGACCCTCGGCCGGAGCCTCGTCCCGTCGTCTCCACAGCACCAGGAACACCGCCTGCACCGCGTCGTCGACGTCGGCGCCCTTGAGCGACCGCCCGCAGCGGGCGGCGACCAGGGGCGCGTAACGCGCGACGGCATCGGCGAAGGCGGCCTCATCGATCACACCGGAGTCGGTCATCGTCTTCCTCGCGCTCCAGTGCCCGGCCGCGATGGCGCGTTCGGCACATTCCGCGGAGCGGTGGCCGGCGCGTCGCCGCGGGGCGGCCGACCAGGCTGCCAGCGCCATTATAGCCGCAGCCGGGCGCCCCCGCGCCGGCGAGCGCCTAGTTGACGCCGCTGACCGCCATCGCCATGGATCCGGCGATCACCGCGCCGACCGCGCCGACGGCCGCCGCGGCCCCGCCGGCTTCGAGGCGCAGGCCACCCGCCCCGGCGCGTATGGTCATCCAGCCGGCCTCGCGCTCGTCGCGCAGGCGCTGCGCGCCATCGGCGACCAGCGCCGCGCGCGCCTCATCCCCGACCAGCGGTCCGATCAGATCGAGGATCCGATCGGCGCGCACCACCAGCTGTCCGAGAGCCGGGGCCTCGCCGGATGCGGCGATCGAAGCGGCGACGTCGGCTTCGTTGCTGAAACCGGGTCCCTGCGCCGTGAACGCCGCCAGACCGTCCGGATGGGTCGAGCAGATCAGGTGCCGACCATGCCAGCCGACCCGCAGCATGAGCGGCATGAGCGGGACGGTGAGCATGCCCGTGGCGTCGGGCTCGCGCCCGGACAGCGCGCCGAGCCTCGCGACCAGCGCCCGCGCCTCGGTTTCGCCGGTCGGCAGCGCGACGGTCATCGCCGGCATCCCGCCGGCAGCCTCCACGTAGCCGACGACGTCGCCGTCCATCGCGGCGGAAAGCGCGACCACGTCCTCGACGAGCGTGAGAGCTTCGCCCCCCTGCACGACATTGGGCAGCGCCAGCATGGCGATCGTGCGCAGGACGCCGCTCGACAGCTCGTCGCCACCGCGCACGGCATAGGCGCCGGCGATGAGCGCCTCGCGCGGGATCCGCTGCCAGCTCGACGCGTCCACTGCCGGAGCCGACTCGAGCATCGGGCGGGTCATCGGCCCGTTGGGCGGCAGCACGCCATCGAGCCGCAACCGGCCGCGCTCGAACCACAGGTCGATGCGCAGCAGGTCGCCGATCGCCACGCCGCCGACGGGGCGGACGCAGGCGCGCAGCGCCAGGCGTCCCGGCTCGATCCCATCGAGCGACGGGAGCCAGCCGAGATCACCCTGGTTGTGGTCGGTATCCAGCCGTGCGCGCAGCTCGGCGCCGTTCGCGGTCACCGACAGCGTGCAGCCGTCGCCGCGCGCGCTCCACACGTCATCGCCGCTCGTCGTCCAGACGACCTGCCCGCCGAGCCCGTCATCGATCGCCTGACGCCACGGCGAGGCATCCGCGGCGGCGGCGTCCGCGAAGCTGACGACGAGGTCGGTCCGATTCACCCCGCGGCCGGCGATGCGCGCCGACGGATTGCGGGCCTTTCCCACCTGGTGCGCGCCGAGCTCGGGATCGAGCCGCAGCTCGACTGCCTCGATCCCGACCAGCCATCGGGCGATCGGAGCGACGGTCTCCGTCGGGATCAGGGCCCCGATCGGCGACTCCTGGAACGCGGTGAGGGCGGCCATCGGTCGGCGCCAGCGCACCAGGAGGCAGGTCTCGACGCGCCCTCCGGCCTCGACCGGTGCCGGCGCCGGATCAGGCGTGGCCGCGGCCGCGGCCACGGGCGATGGCGGCTCGGGCGTCGGCTGCGTGCCGAGATCCGCTCCCACGAGCAGCGACACGGCGAGCGCGCACAGCGCGACGGCGCCGCACGAAGCGATGATCTTCACGACGGGACTCTCTCTCATCGACCACAGGAGTATCCGCGCCCCCACGACCGCAGCGGTCGTCCCGGTCATGACGGCGCGAGGAAGCCGATGGATGCGCGCCGTCAGATCGTCCGGCACCGCCGCCTGCGCCTCGTCGCCGAGCAGGGCGATGAGCCCGGCCAGCGACAACGTGCAGCCGCGCGCCGTCAACCGACGCCGCAGGGCGCCCAGGCCCTGCTGCACGCGCGCCGCCACCGTCGCCTTCGCGCAGCCCTGCTGCTCGGCGACCTCGGCGTAGCTGTGGCCGGCGAGCTGGCTGAGCAGCACGGCTTCGCGCTCGGCCGCCGGCAGGTGCGCCAACGCGTCGTCGATCAGCGCGCGCGCCTCGGCGCGTTCGAGGTCGGAGAGCGTCGTCGCGTCCATGCTCGTCGGCTCCTGCGCTGCCGCCCCCTGCTCGGCGGAGCGCCGGCGCGCGCCATCGCGCCGCGCCTGCCGCAGCACGAATCCCGTCGTGCGGTACAGCCAGCTCGCCAGCGCCGGCCCCTCGGCGGGAGCCTCGCGCCGGCGCCGCCACAGCACGAGGAACACCGCCTGCACGGCGTCGTCGGCGTCGGCGCCGGGGATCGCGCGCCGGCAACGGGCGGCGACCAGCGGCGCGTAACGCTCGACGGCGCGCGCGTAGGCCGCCTCGTCGCTGATGGTGGTGTCGATCATCGTCGTCCTCGCGGTCCAGTGGCCCGTCCGCGAGGTGCGTTCGGCACTTTCCGCCGGCTGACCGAGGCCGGGGGCGCGCACGGGGCAACGTGACTGCCCGCCTAGGTATACGCCACGAACGACCGGCCGGCCCGGGCGCCGGGGCGCCAGGGGCCGGCGTGCGCGGCCGGAGGTCAGCGCCGCGCGGCGACCGCCGGCACCGCCGCCGCGCCGGCGATGGTCTGGAACGTGTGGGTCTGCGCCGAGGTGCGCGCGGCGAGGCACAGGCGGGCGCTCTGCAGCCCGGCGTGCAGATCGGTGTGCGAGCGGCCGCCGCGCACCACGGCGATGAAGTCGCGGGCGAGCTGGCTGTCGCCGCCGGAATGGCCGCCGGCCGGCTTGACCTCGACGCGGTCGACGCGGTGGTCGAAGTGGTCGGTGACCGTGAACGCGTCGCGGTACCAGTCGAACTCGAGGGTCGCGCGGTGGCCGGTGATGCGCGCGCCGCGCGCCCCGGCCGACCGCCGGCTGACGAAGTTCTGGCTGTAGGCGACGTGCAGGCCGTTGGCGAAGACGATCAGCGCCGAGCTGGCGTCGTCGTTGCGGATGCTGCTGCTGAAGGCGCAGGCGTGATCGCCCGCGCCCATGCCGCCGTTGTCGCCGCGCGCCGCCTGGTTGACCGGGCTTTCCGGACACGTCGCCGTGCGATCGCACGTCGAGCACGTCAGCTCCGGCGGCATGTCGCCGCCGAAGACCAGGCGCGTGCCGACCGCGGCGACGGCCACCGGCTCCGCCGCCGCCAGGAGGACGAGATAGGCGAAGTCGTGGGTCGCCTTCTGCAGCCACAGCCCGCCGGTCAGGTCGTGATCGCGGTACCACTGGCCGAAATACACGCCGCCGTAGGTCACGTAGTTGAACGCCTGGATCTGGTTCACCTGGCCGAGGCGGCCGCTGCGCACGACCTCGTGCACGGCGCGGAACAGCGGCGTCGAGGACAGCGGGAACGACACCACCACTTGGTCCTCGCGCCCGCGCCAGGCGGCGGCGAGACGCGTCGCCTGGTCGTCGGTGATCGCCACGGGCTTCTCGAGGAACAGCGGCGCGCCGAGCGGCGCCACCGCGCAGGCGACGTCGGCATGCAGATCGCAGCGCGTGCCGACCACGTAGCCGTCGTAGCGCCCGCCTTCGGCGATCAGCGCCGCGACGGACGCGAAGCGCTTCGCCGCGCCGGCGCCGAGCGTCTCCAGGCGCTTCTCATCGATGCGCGGATCGGCGACCGCGGCGATGCTGATCTCGGGATCGAGCTCGCGCATCGTCGCGAGCATGCCGCTGATACGTCCGCCGAGACCGATGACCGCGAGTCGTGGCATGCTGCACCTCGACCACAACGAAGCCGGGGATGGCCGCCGGTCAAGGCGACGGGCTGGTTCAACGGTCGGCGAAACCGCCTCGGCCGTGCGGACGAAGCGGCGGCATCGGCTCCGCCGCGACGGCGCTATTTCGCGATGCCGAGCTCGTCCATGCGCTTCTTCAGCGTGATGCGGTTGATGCCGAGCAGCTCGGCCGCGCGCAGCTGGTTGCCCTCGGTCTTGGCCAGGGCGGCGCGGATCAGCGGCTCGTCCATCAGATCGATCATGCGCGCGTGCACCGAGCCGGCGTGATGGGTCATCAGGCGCTGCGCCGCCGAGGTCACCGCCTGCGCCAGGTTGGCGAAGCCCGATGCCGCCGGCGCGCCGTCCCCGGCGCCGATGGACAGGTGGTCGACGCCGATCACGCCGCCGGTGGCCAGCGCCGCCGCCTCCTCCAGCACGTGCTTCAGCTCGCGCACATTGCCGGGCCAGCCATGGCGCATCAGCGCCGCCATGGCGTCGTCGGTGATGGCGACGCCGCGGCCGAGGCGACGCGCGGCGCGCCCCAGGACGTGGCGCACCAGCGCCGGCAGGTCGTCGAGGCGATCGATCACCGGCGGCAGGGCGATGGTCACCACGCGTAGGCGGTAGGCGAGATCCTCGCGGAACGCCCTGGTCGCGACCATCGCCGCCAGGTCGCGGTTGGTCGCGGCGATGACCCGCACCTCGACGCCCAGCTCGGTGACGCCGCCGACGCGCGTGAAGCGCTGGTCCTCGAGGAAGCGCAGCAGCTTGACCTGCGCCGGCGGCGGCAGCTCGCCGACCTCGTCGAGGAACAGCGTGCCGCCCTGCGCCGCCTCGACGCGGCCGATCTTCACGGTCTTGGCATCGGTGAACGCGCCGGGCTCGTGGCCGAACAGCTCGCTCTCGACCAGGCCCTCGGGCAGCGCGCCGCAGTTCACGGCGATGAACGGGCCCTCGCGGCGCTTGCCGTGGCGGTGCAGCGCGCGCGCGACCAGCTCCTTGCCGCTGCCGGACGGGCCGGTGATCAGCACGCCGAAGTCGGTGTTCGCCGCCGCGGCGATGCGCCGGTAGACCTCCTGCATCGCCGGGGTCGAGCCGATGATCGCGCTCTCGCCCTCGGGCGTCGACGGCTGCGCCGACGCCGCCAGCGGGCGTTCGCCCAGCGCGCGCGTCAGCACGTCGAGCGTGCGCGCGAGGTCGAGCGGCTTGGGCAGGTAGTCGAAGGCGCCGCGGCCGACCGCCTCGATCGCGGTCTCCATCGTGCCGTGCGCGGTCATCACCACGACCGGCAGGCTGGCGTGTTCGCGCTTGAGGTCGGCCAGCAGGTCGAGGCCCGACTCGCCGGGCATGCGCACGTCGGTGACGACCACGTCGGGGCGCTGGCGCTTGACCTGCTTGCGGGCGCTCGCGGCATCCGCGGCGACGATGACCGCGTAGCCCTTGGCCTTCAGGGCGCGCTCGAGGGCCCAGCACACCGCCGCGTCATCGTCGACGATCAGGACGCGGGCGGGCTCGTCGCGCTGGTCGCTCATGCCGGCAGTGTCGATGCGGATCGCGCGTCTCAAGCCGGGCGAAGCGATTGACACGGACGCGTCGCGTAGGGTATGTCCCTCCTCGTTCTCCTTCCAACCGAGGTCGCACCCGTGCCCAACGCCCGCTGCCGTTCCCTCCTCCTCGCCCGCATCGCCGGAATCGCCGGCTGCGCCGCCCTGGTCGGCGCCGCGCAGGCGGCCGAGAACACCGCCGTCGGGCCGCGCGCCCTGGGCATGGGCGGAGCGGGCGTCGCGGTCACCGACGGCGCAGCGAGCCAGCACCACAACCCGGCGGTGTTCGGCTTCTTCGCCTACGGTCGCGAGCGCGCGGCCGATGCCGCGGTCGCCGATCCGGTGGCGCCGGCCACGCCCGAGAGCGACCCGCAGGCGGCGCCCGCCGCTCCGGCCGCCGACCCCGCCTCGCCCCCCGAGCCGGCCGCGATGCCGGCGCCGGTCGACGAGCCGATCACCGCGACCACGGAGCGGTTCGCGTCCGACAACAACGACCTCCTGCGCAAGGACTGGGGCGTGCACGTCGACGCGCACATCGGCTACCGGTCGCACGAGCAGTTCGTCGCCTACATCGACCAGATCGACCAGGTCGACTTCGACGCGCTCACCGGCTCGGCGATCACCGCCAGCACCAGCCTGCGCGACCTGACCAAGCTCGGCAACGCGTTCGTCAACATCGACGATCCGGGCAACGCCATGACCCTCGACGGCACCGGCGGCGCGGCCGTGCGCATCTGGCGCTTCGGCCTCGGCGTGCGCGGCTTCGGCGAGACCGCGGCGCGCGTCGACGAGATCGACCTCGTCAACGTCGGCCTGCCGTCGACCCTGGCGACGCCGACCTTCGCCTCGGCGGTCAACGCCTCGGGCGATCCGGAGGACAACCAGATCCTGCTGCTCGATCCCGGCCTGGTCGCCGCGTTCGGTGGCGGCGCCGCCGCGACCAACGCGGTGGAGCGCCTCGATTTCGCCGCGCGCCAGGAAGGCGTCACCGCCAGCGAGGCGCAGGAGCTCAGCCTGCTCTACGCGGCGATGAACGCGCAGTACGGCACGGCGAACCAGTTCGAGGACAACACCACCGCCATCACCCTGCGCAGCGTCTCGGTCGCCGAGGTGCCGCTGACCTACGGCCATCCGCTGAGCGAGCACCTCTCGGTCGGCGGCAGCGTGAAGCTGATGATCGGCAAGGTCTACGGCACGCAGGTGCGGGTCTTCGACGAGGATCTCGAGGACGCGCTCAAGAGCGCCGACGACGACTACGAGCAGACGGTCAACGTCGGCATCGACCTGGGCGTCATGGCGCGCATGCCGATGTTCCAGGTCGGGCTGACGGCGCGGAACATCAACGCGCCGAAGTTCGACGGGCCGACCATCGACGGGCGCGCCTACGACGACTGGACGGTCGATCCGCAGGTCACGCTCGGCCTCGGCTTCATCCCGTGGACCTGGCTGACCGTCGCGCTCGACTGCGATCTGATCGCCACCGACACCATCCTCGACGGCTACGAGTCGCAGCGGCTCGGCGCCGGCATCGAGATCGAGCCGTGGCGCTTCATCGCGCTGCGCGCGGGGCTGTCGGACAACATCGCCGAATCGTCGGACGACTTCCTCGTCCACGCCGGCCTGGGCGTCAACCTGTGGGCGGTGCGCATCGATGTCGCCGGGGCGATGTCGCTCGAGACCGTCGAGGTCGACGACGAGGAGTCGCCGACCGAGGCGCGCGCGTCGCTCGGGGTTTCGGTCGACTTCTGAGGGACCGGCCGCTCGCGGCTCGAAGCTCGAAGTTCGAAGCGCGAGGCTCGAAGCTCGAAGCTCGAAGCTCGAAGCTCGAAGCTCGAAGCTCGAAGCTCGAAGCTCGAAGCTCGAGCTTCGCGCCACCTACCGCGCCGGCTGCACCCGATCGCGCGGCACCGACGTCCGCATCACCGACGCCAGCTCGCGGTACGCATCGCCGCGCGGATCGTTGCGCCGCCAGTAGACCGCGATCGTCCGCCGCGTGCGCCGGCCGCTGATCGGTCTGAGCGCGATGCGCTCGTCGTCGCCCGTCGCCAGCGCGGGCAGCAGGGTCACGCCGCGGCCGAGCGCGACCAGGCTCTTGAGCGTCTCCAGGCTGGTCGCGCCGTAGTCGGCGCCGGTGCGACGCGCGTCGCCGCGCAGCCGGCAGAGCTCCAGCGCCTGCTCGCGCAGGCAGTGGCCCTCGTCGAGCAGCAGCAGGCGCTCGCCGGCGAGCTCGGCCGGCGTCACCTCGTCGGCGCGCGCTAGCGCATGGCGCTTCGGCAGGGCCGCCAGGAACGGTTCGTCGTAGAGGGCGACGACCTCGTGCCCGGCGTCGAGACCGGGCATCACCGCCATCAGCGCGAGGTCGATGCGGCCGCGGTCGAGGCGTTCGACCATTTCGGCGGTGGTGCCCTCGACGATCGGCAGGTCGAGGTCCGGCCAGCGCGCCTCGAGCGCGTGCGCCAGGAACGGCAGCGCGTACGGGCCGACCGTCGGGATCACGCCGAGGCGCACGGGGCCGAAGAACGGCGGCGTCGCCGTGCCGGCGGCATGCTCGAGAGCCTCGAGCGCGGCGAGCGCGGCGCGCGCCTGCGCGACCACGCGCTCGCCGGCGGGCGTGGTCCTGACCCCCGATCCCGACCGTTCGAAGGCCTGCATGGCCATGCGCCGCTCCCACTGCTGGATCTGCGCGCTGAGGGTCGGCTGCGAGACGCCGCAGGCGGCGGCGGCGCGCCCGAAGTGGTGATGGTCGGCGAGCGCCACCAGGTAGCGCAGGACCGGGAGCGTGGTCGCCTTGGGATCGAAGATCCCGTCTATCGCCGCCATAGTCGCCGCTCCGATGCCGGGACGCCCCGACGCGCATGATGACCGTTGTCAGGGGAGTCTGCGATGCCCGCCGTTCACGCCATCACCGCTTCCTCGGCCTCGGCGCGTCCCGGCCATGACGAGAGCCTGGCCGTCCGGCGTGGTGAGCCGGCGCCCGCGGTGGACCATGGTCGGCTCGGGGAGCGACCGTGCTGACCGCCGCCACCATCGACGCCGTGGTCATCACCGGCGCCGCCTCGCTCGCCGGCGGGTTCGGCGCGTTCATCCGCGGGCTCTCGCCGCGTGCCACCGCCGCCGCGTTCGGCGTCGCCGGCGGCATGATGCTGGCCGCATCGCTGCTCGCCCTGCTGCCGCAGGCCCTGGCGCAGGTGCCGACGACCGGCGGCGGCCTGGGCGTGGTCGGAGGATTCCTCGCCGGAGTCGCGGCCATGTGGCTGCTCGATCTCGTGGTGCCCCACCAGCACCCGGACGAGTCGGCCGCCGACCACGGCGTCTCGGCGCTACGGCCGGCGCTGCTGATCACCCTCGCGATCGGCCTGCACAACCTCCCCGAAGGCGCCGCCGTCGGCCTGGCCGCGGCGGGCGGCGAAGGCGGCCGGGTCACCTGGGCCATCGCCGTCCAGAACGTCGTCGAGGGCCTGCTCGTCGCGGTGCCGCTGCGCCTCGCCGGCCTGCCGCGCTGGGCGGCGTTCGGGCTGGCCGCCGTCGCCGCCGCGGCCGAGATCGGCGCGGCGCTGCTCGCCGGGGCGATCGCCGGCGATGGCGTGGTCGTGCTCGCACTCGGCATGGCCTTCGCCGCCGGCGCGATGTGCTACGTCGTCTTCGAGGAGCTGATGCCCGCCGCCAACCGCACCGGCCACGGCAACGCCGCGTCGCTCGGCGCCTCCGCCGGCATCGCCGTCACCCTCGCGCTCGGCGTCGTCTGACGCCGCCCAGGCGACCGCCTCGACCATCCCACCATCACGGAGAACGACATGGCCAAGACCTCATCCGCCCCGAAGGGCAACGATCTGAGCAAGGCGCTGAGCCGCATCCTCGCCGACACCTACGCGCTGGCGGTGAAGACCCACGGCGCGCACTGGAACGTCACCGGCCCGGCCTTCTTCAGCCTGCACGAGGCGTTCAGCGTGCAGTACCTGGCGCTGTTCGAGGCCGCCGACGACATCGCCGAGCGCCTGCGCGCGCTGGGCGCGTCGGCGCCGAGCGGCATCGCCGAGATCGCCGGCGCGTCGACGCTGCCGGCGTCCCCGTCCTCGAGCGACGGCGTGGCCCTGGCCGGCGCGCTCGCTGCCGACCACCGGTCCGTCGCCAAGGCCTGCCGCGAGGGCGTCGCCGTGGCCCAAGCCGCCGGCGACGAACCCTCGGCGGACCTCCTCATCGGCCGCGCCGAGGCGCACGAGAAGACCGCCTGGATGCTCGGCGCCGCGGCGACCTGAGCGTCCGGTTGCGCGCCCGCGTTCGCCAGGCGAGCATCGTGCATGCTCGCCGCCTTCCGTTCCGGTGATGCGCGCGCAACGCGCTGGCTGGGCGCCGAAGCGACGACCGATGCGTCGGCGTTCGCGCGCGGCTTCGCCTGGCGCGGGGACCGCGCGGCGCTGGCGGCGATCCTCGACCAGGCGGTGGCGGACGGCGGACGGCAGGCGCGCGTGGCGGTCGCGCGCCTGCGCGGCGATGGCGTCGCGATCGTCGCCGGCCAGCAGCCCGCGGTCGGCGGAGGCCCCCTCTACACGCTGGTCAAGGCGGCCCAGGCGGTGGCGACCGCGCGCGCGCTCGCTGCCGCCGGCGTCGGCGCATCGGCGGTGTTCTGGTGCGCGTCCGAGGACCACGACCTCGGCGAGGCCGATCACGCCGACCTCATCCGCCGCGACGGCCGGATCGACCGCGTGCGCGTCGATCTCGGCGACGGCCGCGCCAGCCTGCGCTTCCGCGCCGCCGCGCCGGCGTTCGCGGCCGTCGTCGCGCGCCTGCACGCCGACCACGGCGACGGGCTCGGCTCGGCCTGGCTGCGCGCGCACGCGCCGCGCGCCGACGAGCGCCTCGGCGGCTGGCTGTGCCGCCTGCTGATGGAGGCCTTCGCCGCGCACGGCCTGATCGCGGTCGAGGCGCATCGCCTGCGTCCGCTGTGGGCGACGCGCCTCGCGCGCGCCATCGACGCGTGGCCGGCGCGCGAGCTCGCCGAGCTGCGCCGCGAGATCACCGCAGCCGGCCATGCCGACGCGCTCGGCGCGCTCGACGATCCGCCGCTGTTCCGCGATGCGCCGGACGGCCGCGAGCCGCTGGATCCCGGCGCGGCGCGCGCCCTGCTCGTCAGCGATCCGCTCGCGCTGAGTCCCGGCGCCGCGCTGCGCCCGGCCCTGCAGCAGGTGGCGCTCCCGGCGGCGTGCGCGGTGCTCGGTCCGGGCGAGCTCGCCTACCACGCCGTGCTCGGCCCGGTCTACGCCGCGCTCGACGTGCCGCGGCCGTTGCCGCTGCCGCGCGTCTCGGTCGCGCTGGTGCCAGGATGGCTCGAGCGCGCCGCCGAAGCGTGGGGCGTCGCGGTCGACGCGCTGACCGCGGACGCCGCGCCGCCGTCCTACCCGGCCCCGCTGGCGCACGAACTCGAACGCATCGAGGCCGCGCTCGCCGATCTGGCGCGCGCCGGCGGTTCGCTGCCCGGCGACCTGCCCCGCCGCGCCGCCGCCGGCCACGCCCGCCTGACCCGCGAACTCGAACGCCTGCGCGCCTCGCTCGCCCGCGGCGAACGCCGCCGCGCGGGGCGCCCGCCGTTCGGCACGCTGACCGGCTGGCTGTTCCCGCGCGGCGAGCCGCAGGACCGCGTCATGAGCCTGTGCCAGGCGTTGTGGCTCTATGGTCCGGGACTGGCCGACACGCTGGTCGAGGCGGTGGCGATCACGGCGGCGGGTGACCGGCGACTGATCAGGGTGTGAGGGAGGCCGTGCGGCGCCGAGCACGCCGCTCGAATCGCGGTTCTGGATCCGTCAGCCGGATATTCGCCTACCGGTCGGTCCGATGCGATGTCAGGCGGGGGTCCGCGCGGCTGGACGCATCGGACGAGTCCGATCTACGTCGGTTCGATGGGCGCCGCGTACGGATTGGGATCACTGCCGGGCTGAAGTCGATCCCCCGCGACTCCGCTCGCATCGCCGGATCCGCTGTCGCGATCAGCATATTTTCCGCCGACGAGTTCCTTGATGAAGATGAGCCATACGACGGAAGCGAAAACGCCGAGCACTTCCCAGAGGAAGTAATGGATCGCATACTCGTTGTCCGTCATGACCGATATGCCGAGCGAGTGGAGCATCTGCTTGGACCAGACGATCAGGAAGAGGAATTCGGCGATGCCGATCGCGAGAACCGTTTTCGTCCGCCGGCATCTGCGAAAGACGACGACCACCGTCAGCAGTCCCACCACCGCGGCGATCGGACTGAGAAGATACTGGGCGACGAGATCGATCATGTGTGATGGCTGACGACCGGCATTGCCCTCAGCCGAAGATCCGCTCCAGCTTCGACGCCTCCGGCGACAGCAGCACGTACGCCGCGCCGCCGAATGCGACCAGCGCCGCGATCGACTTGTAGACCACCCACCCCCAGCCATGGCTGATGCGGTCGGCGTCGCCGGCGGCCTGGCGCAGGCGGATCCGCTGCACGGTGTCGACGGCGATCGCGATCAGGCGCAGCCCCGAGAGGATCAGGAACACGCCGAGCACCGGCAGCAGCGGGAACGCACCGGTCGCGTAGTGCACGATGACCCCGACCAGGATGTCGAGCAGCATCAGCCCGGCGCACACCAGGACGACGGTGTTGATCCAGCGCTTCGCCGGCGCCGGCGGGATCTCCGACTGCGGCGGCGCGAACGGATCGGTGGTCACGCCAGCTTCTTCGCCGCGGCGACGATGCCGTCGACGCCGATGCCGTGCTTCTTGTAGAGCTCGTCGGCCGAGTACGCGCTCTGGCCGAACTCGCCGCGCACGCCGAGCACGCGGATGCGCACCTGCGCGCCGGCCTCGGTCAGCGCGTGCAGCAGCATCGCGCCGGCGCCGCCGATCGCCTGGTGGTCCTCGACGGTGACCAGGCGGTTGCCGCACTTCGCCAGCGCGGCCTGGTGGCCGGCGACGTCCGGATGGTTCGGCGTCGCGTTGTTGAGCACGATCGCGCCGATGCCGTCGGCGGCGAGCTTCTCGGCGGCCTTGATCGCGTGCGCGACCAGGCTGCCGTTGGCGCTGATGACGACGCTGGTGGCCTTGCCGGCGGTGGTGTCGGCGACGGTCATCGCCGTGCCCCACTGGTACTTCACGCCCTCCGGCTTGAGCGTCACCGGGAAGTTCTCGCGGCCGCAGAAGAACAGCACGCTGTCGGGATGCTTGTCGGCGCGGCGCTCGGCGGCGAAGCGCTCGATGGCGTGGCCCATCGCCCACTCGGCCTCCTCGGCGGACGCCGGGCAGTACTGCTGGACGTGCGGGATCGCGCCCGACATCGCCAGGTACATCAGGCCCTGGTGCGACGCGCCGTCGGCCGCGTCCTGGAAGCCGGTGTGGGTGAACACGGCGATCACGCCGGCCTGGCTGAGGTTGGCCATGCACAGCGGCAGGAGGCCCTTGGTGACCCCGAACTGGACGAAGGTGTCGACCACCGGGATGTAGCCCTGCTTCGACATGCCGGCGGCGGTCGAGACCATGTTCGATTCGGCGATGCCGACCTCGAACGACAGCTGCGGGTACTTGGCGCGGAACGGCGCGACGCCGGTCGAACCCTGCAGGTCGGCGCTGACCGACACGATCGGCAGGCCCTTGTCCGCCGCGGCGATCATCGCCTTGGGGAAGCCGGCCTGGATCTTGTCCTTCTTCACCGAGGGCGCCGGCGAGGACGGGCCCTGCTTGGCCTTCTCCTGCTTCGCGGCCCAGGTCGTCTCGATCTCCTTGCACCACGACTCGAACTCGGGCGCCAGCGGGCGGCCGGCGTTGATCTCGGTGACGAAGGCGCGCAGCTCGTCGCCCTTGGCGAGCGGGAAGCCGTGACCGCCGGCGGCGGCCTTGATGGTCTTCTCGACGCCGAAGCCCTTGATGGTCTTGGCCCACAGCACGACCGGCTTCTTCGGATCCGCCTCGGCCTTGGCGATCGCGGTCTCGACGGCGGTGAAGGCCGACTGCAGGTCGTTGCCCTTCTCGCACTTGACCACGTTCCAACCCTGCGCCTCGAGCGAGGAGAAGTACGGCTGCATGCTGAACGCATCGGCGTCGATGCGGCCGGAGAGCTTGGTGTTGTTGTCGCTGACCACGAGCACGAACGGCGCGCACAGGCCCTTGGCGGCGAAGCCCGGGATGGCGCTGACCGCCTCCTTGGCCTCGCCCTCCATCATGCCGCCATCCGAGATGACGCAGATCGTGGTGCGCGCGATGTCGGCGAGGCGGTCGGCGATCGCCAGGCCCTGGGCGACCGGGATCGACGAGCCGAGCGGCCCGTTCGAGATCATCACGCCGTCCGGGAAGAGGTGGCTCTCGCCGTGGCCGGTGAGCTTCGAGGAGATCGAGCGGAACCCGCGCAGGTCGGTCAGCTTCATGCAGGCGAAGCCGTAGTTCGCCTTGAGCGCGTAGACGCCGTTCTCGGTGTGCCCGGCGTCGTTGGCGAAGTTGTACTTCTGGTGCCAGACAGGCGCGGCGAACATGATGCCGTGGATCGACGACATGAGCTCGGCCAGCGCGGCGGGACCGCCCCAGTGGCAGGCCGCTCCGCCGAGCGTCGCGTCCATGTCCATGAGCGCGACCATGGTGCGCGTCGCGACCGGATCGGCGACGGTCAGCGTCGAGCCGTCGGCGCGCCTGACGGTCGCCGCGAACCGCGGCGCTCCCGGCGGGTTGCCCGCGAGCGGATTGCGATGGGCGAGGCCCTTGCGGTGGCGCTGCTCGGGCGGGACTTCGGCGGCGGCGGTGAGTTCGGCGGCCATGGCAAACCTCGTTGGGGCCCGTTCCGTGGGCGGCGGAGCCCCGTTTTTCCAGGGCGCCGCCGAGCATGGAGACGGCTCACCGGCCAGCAAGACGCCCGGCGCGCGGTGGACGGATCCGGCGGCGGTCGACGACGTCGCTGGGCCTACGCAGCACCGATCGCTGCTGCGACCGGAGCGCGGATGGCGGACCGGGCCGCGGCCGCGCCGTTCACACGCGCGCACGGCGGATGAAAAGGTACGCCTGGCCGCGACCGCCGGCGCGGGACGATGCCGCCATGCGCAGCGCCCTGATCCTCTGTCTCGCCCTTCCCCTCGCCTCCGCCGGGCTGTCCGCGGCCGAGATCACCACCGCGCCGACGCGTCCGACCGAGACCGCGCCGAAGGCCGATGCGACGCCGACGCCGGTGCGCGCCAGCCTGGCGAACAGCCGCGTCTCGAGCCGCACCCTGGCGCTCAACCAGCCGGTGCGCGTCGACTTCACCACCCTGCCGCGCCAGATCGAGGGCATCGACATCGCCAGCGCGGTGACCAACGCGCTCGCGGTCGGCGCGGCCGGCGACCAGTGGCGCCTGATCGGTCCGGTCAAGGTCACCGAGCACGAGAAGACCAGGACCCTGCTGATCGCGTTCGCGCTCGCCCCGCGGCGCACCGGCGAGTTCTCGCTGCCGGCGATCCCGGTGACCTGGCTGGCCAACGAGCAGGTCGTCGAGATGGGCCTGGTCACGGTCGCCGACCGCATCGCCGTCGGCACCGAGCAGCGCCCGCTGCCCAAGGAGATCGACGGCGTCGCCGGCTTCGCCTGGGGCATCCCGCTCGAGGAGGCGGCCCCGCGCCTGGGCAAGACCGAGCGCGTCGGCGACGCCACCGTCGCCCGCCCGGCCGAGGGGCTGAGCCTGAAGTTCCGCGGCGGCATGCTGTGCGAGGCGACGCTCGACGTCGCGACGCTGACGCTCGACCGCGCGCGCGACAGCTTCCTCGAGCGCTGGGGCGCGCCGCAGATCGATGAGACGGAGGCGACGGGCGAGACCCGCTCGCTGACCTGGATCCTCGGCTGGACCTCGATCGTCGCCAAGCCGGCGGCCTCTGGCATCACCCTGACGCTGGTGCGCGAGGACCTGCAGGATCGCCTCGCCCGCCGCCAGGTGACCGGCAGCGTCTTCGACGTCCTCGAGGGCCCCGGCGTCGCGCCCGAGCCGGTCGATCCGGCCGTCGAATCCGAGCGCCGCACCAGCGAGGCCGAGAAGGACTTCGGCAAGCCGACGATCCCCGCGCCGGAGTAGGCACGTCCCAGGCCATCGCGACCAGCCGTCGCGCGTCGCCGCTTCGGCGCGGACGGCGCCGCCGTAGCCTCCGCGCATGGCCGACACCGCCCCCCTGCCCGCCCCCGCGTACGATCCCGATGCCGGCGCCGTCGATGGGAAGCCGCGCGCGGCGGTGTTCGCCGCCGGCTGCTTCTGGTGCGTCGAAGGCGTGTTCGAGCGCCTCGACGGCGTCAGCGACGTGGTCTCCGGCTACGCCGGCGGCGCGCCCGAGACCGCCAACTACGAGGACGTCTGCGGCGGCGACACCGGCCACGCCGAGGTCGTGCGCGTGACCTACGACCCGACGCGCATCACCTTCGGCGAGCTCCTGCGCGTGTTCTTCAGCACCCACGATCCGACCACGCCCGACCGCCAGGGCGCCGACGAGGGCGAGCAGTACCGCTCGGCGGTGTTCGTCGCCGACGACGCCCAGCGCCGCGCGGTCGACGGCTACATCGCGCAGCTCACGAAGGCCGGCTCGTTCCGCTCGCCGATCGTCACCCGCGTCGAGACCCTCACCGCGTTCCATCCGGCCGAGGAGCACCACCAGGACTTCGTCCGGCGCAATCCCGGCCACCCGTACGTTCGCGCCGCGGCGGGGCCCAAGATCGCCAAGCTGTGCGCGCTGTTCCCGGATCGGGCGCGCGCGCGCTGACGCCGCACGTCGCCGGGCTTCGCGCTTCGAGCTTCGAGCTTCGAGGTCCGAGCTTCGAGCTTCGAGCTTCGAGCTTCGAGCTTCGAGCTTCG
>Ga0196963_10000411_pt1 | contig 40482 bp, 39 predicted proteins | sample S1_5metaG_FD_148600 | JGI IMG/M metagenome (GOLD analysis project Ga0196963, IMG submission 148600) | Soil microbial communities from Anza Borrego desert, Southern California, United States - S1_5 | ecosystem: Environmental > Terrestrial > Soil > Desert | place: USA: California | collected... | reverse complement strand
CTCGCCCCGCTCGCCGTCACCAGCCGGTTCTCGACGTCGTAGGCGAAGCTCGTCGACCCGTCCGAGGTGAGGTTGCCGTTGGCGTCGTAGGCGAACGTGGCCGACGCGATGCCGTCGCTGACGGTGCGGCATATTGGTTCTGGCCGTTGACGGCGTAATCGCGGCTGACGCTCACCCCGCCGCCCCAGGCATAGGCGTCGTTGTCGCGGGTGTAGTGGAAGATCTGGTTCGCCGAATTGTAGGCGAGCCCGATCGCCATGTCCGCGCCGGGCCAGGGCAGGTCGTTTATCAGGGCGGCGAGGCGCAGCCCCGACTCGTAATAATAAGAGCACCTCGTGCCATTATACTCGGCGATCAGGGTGTTCATCTTCCTTTCCCTGTTTCGCACGTGCGGCTGCCAGTCGCATTCCGAGCGTTCGCGATTAACAACGAGTCCAGATCGTTTTCGGAGAGTCTTTCTCGGTGATATGTGCCATCCAATCAACGGGAAACCTCTTCAATTGCCCCGCCAAAGCTCTTGTCACATCGGCGAAGCCGTCATCCAGCTCGCCAATTTCAAGAACCCTGCCATTATCCAGGTGCAAGATGAGAAAATTCTCGTCGTAGGTTATCTTGTCTATGCATATTCCGGATATCGCGTTTATGTCGTGAATACCTGCTGATCTCTTGGACCAAAATCTGCGTTCACAGATGCGGTCGCCTTTGATGGTCCATCTCCGGGCCATAATCACTCCGTTCTCACAGGCTAATCGTCGGTCAGAGAATCATAAACCCTTTCCCCACCTTCATAACCAGCCATGCCGCCACCGATCGCTCCCATCACTCCCCCCACAATGGCCGTTACGGGCGCGGCGGGGCCCCCAACACCGGCGCCGAATGCGGCACCAGATGCGCCTCCTGCCACGCCCCCAACAACCGCACCGACGTTGGCTGCAGCAGCCCGAACCGGATTATCGGATGTTGCAATATCAATTGTGGCTACAACTGCCACTCCTACGACCGACGCTCTTCCTACGGTGCCCAGAACTCGTCCAGCATTATTCCATCCAGCGCTCGAACGGTTAGCGGTCCCACCAGAGCCAACGGCCGGCCCCAAGCCGGGACGTCGCGCTTCGATTACGGCTCGAACTTCACGAGGAGTTTGTGCCCTAGCGACTTGCTTGGCAGCTTCACGTCCCGGCCCATCTGACCTCGACAGTCTACTGACAGTGGCTGAATATCTCTGCCTCGTTCGTTCAGAAATAATGCCAACGTTTGCGGCGCGGGCGAGAACCCCTTGTGCAGTGCCCTCTCCCCGTTGCCTGAGCCGGCAGATCCAGCCACATTCATCTGTGCCTTTCGGATCGGTCGAGTTGATCGGATCATTTGCTACATAGGCATAGAGGTTTATCTGGTCGTCATACCCCACCGGATCGGTCTGCAGGAACCGCCCCAGCGTCGGCGAGTAGATGCGGGCCTTGTAATGGTACAGGCCGAGCTCCGGGATCCAGGCCTGGCCGGTATATTGGAACCGGCCGATATTGGCGGCGCCGGGTATGCCCCAGGGATCGTAGGCGTTGATCGCGATGAGGTTGCCCATCTGGTCGCCGACGGCGACGATCGAGCCCTGGCGGTCGGCCTGGAGGCGGCGGCGCGTGGCGAGGTCGGCGCCTTCGTACCAGATCAGCGGCTCGTCCGCGCCCGGGCCGTGCAGGTAGCGCCGCAGCATCGTGCCGGCGCCGTCATATTCGGCGACCAAGGCGTCGCCGTCGTAGAGGAACTGGACGGTGCCCGCCGCCCCGCCCGACGTCTCGAACAGCCGGCCCAGCGGGTCGTAGAGGAGGCTCGCATTCTTCGCACCGCTCGCCGTCACCAGCCGGTTCTCGACGTCGTAGGCGAAGCTCGTCGACCCGTCGGAGGTGAGGTTGCCGTTGGCGTCGTAGGCGAACGTGGCCGGCCCCGCCGCGATATATTGGTTGAGCCCGTTCACGGCGTATGAGCGCGACACATCGTAGGCGCCGGTCCAGGCATAGGAATCGTTGTCCCGCCTCTCCTCGACCAGCTGCGAGGCCGGATTCCAGGCGAAGCCGTAGACGATGTTGGCGGAGGGCTGGGGCCCATAGGCGTCCCAGAGCGAGGCCAGCCGCTGCACCGGGTCGTATTCGTAGAGGCTGACGAGCGACCAGAGATGCCGCATCTTGCGCGGCCCGCCGGGATGGTAGGTGAAATAGGCCTGGAAGCCGGCGCCGTTCTCGCGCGCCCAGACGAGACGGCCGAGCGGGTCGCGCTCGAAGGTGAAGAAATGGCCGTCGGGATGGGTGAGGCGGACGCGCCTTCCCGCCGCGTCGTGGAGGTGGCCGAGCGTGCGGGTGAAGCCGCCCATGCTGGTCGTGCTCGAGACGGCCCGGCCGAAGCCGTCATATTGGGTGGCGACACCTTCTCCCGTCAGGCCGTCGAACCGGGCCTTGGTCTGAAGGCCGCGCACGTCGTAATCGTAGAAGACGTCGCGGGTGTGGGCCGCGGCGAGGCCGGAGCGCTCCGGCACGGTCTTGCGGATCACCCGGTCGAGGGCGTCGTAGGCGTAGGTCAGCACCGAGCCGTCGCGCTTCCTCAGGCTGGTGCGGTTGCCGGCGGCGTCGTAGCCATATTCCTCGTAATCGGCCGGGTTGGCGACGCCCGGCGCGTTCGACGGGAAGACCCAGCGGCGCTGCCGGTCGAACCCGTCGAAGGTCATCTCGGCGCGGTTGCCGTTGGCGTCGATCACCGCCTTGCGCTGGCCGTTGGGGGTATATTCGTAGGTCGCTTCATTCTGCTGGAGCGAGGTCCCAACCGCCCGCTGCACCTGCACGAGCTGCCCGGCCGCATCGTACACGTTGCGGGTGATGCGGTCGGGGCCGAAGCTCCCCTGCGCGCCGGGCGTGCAGGCGCCGGGCGTCGCGCCGAAGGCGGCCGGGTTCATCCGGGTCGCGGCGCATTCCAGGCGGCCGCGGTCGTCGAAGCTCTTGTCGGCGACCGTGTAGATCGTCCCGCCCGCCGAGACGGCCTCGCGGACCGGGTTGCGGCGCGCATCGTAGCTGAGGTCGGTGCGGCGGAACACGGTCAAAGCCGTGCTCGCCGCATCGGGCAGCGTCCCCGTCTCGCCGTACAGCGGCCGGTCGTCGGAATCGCGGTAGACCGTCCGGGTCGCGATCCTCAGGCCGTCGGGCGAGCGGGCGCCGATCTCCCAGGTCTTGCGGCCGTGGACGTCGTAGCGGCTGTAGGTCGCGTCGTCGGCGCCGGCGAGCGGGCCGTCGGTCGAGAGCAGGCGCCCGGCCGGGTCGTAGCTGTAGGCCGTGGTCAGAGTCACGCCCTGCGCCGCGTCGATCCGCCGCTCCAGGCTCGGCAGGAAGGTCGAGCCCCAATACTCATATTCGGTGCGGATCTCGCTGGCGGTGCCGCAGGTCGTGCCGAGGCCGCAGACGCGCACGACGCTGGCGCGGCTGATCCCGCTCGAGTCGTCGTAGCTTATGTAGGTCCGGCGCCGGACGCCGTTCTGGTCGGCGGGATCGGTCTTCTCGATCACCTGGCCGCGGGCGTTGTAGGCGTAGTCGGTCTGGCGGCCGAGGCCGTCGCGGACATGGTCGGGCCGGTAGCACAGGATCGGGTTGGCGGTGCATTTGGCCTCGTCGAACCAGGCGGTCTCGACGATGGCGGCGAGGCCGCTGCCCGGCTTGGGCGTGGTCGTCCTGGAATGGATATTGCCGTGGCCGTCGTAGAGGACGCTGACCTCGTTGAGCTCCGGGAACACCGCCCTGGTCGGCCGGGTCGCGGCGTCGAACCAATAGGAGGTCGCCCGGCCGAGCGGGTCGGTCGCCTTGGTGAGGACGTTATGCTGGGTGCCGCCGAGCACCAGCTGCGTGACGGCGAGGTCGTAGACGGCCTGGAAGCCGTTGGGGCCGCTGACGGTCAGCCGGTCGTAGAGATAGCCGCTGGCATGGGCGTTGAGCCGGAGGTTCGTGTAGCCGTAGGTCCAGGCGACGCCGTCCCTCGTCACCGAGCCGACGACGTCGCCGGAGCCGTGCCGGGCGACCTGGAGAGTCGGCGAGCCCTCGCCGGGGAGCTGAAGCGAGCCCGCGCCGGTCTGGAGCGGGGCGCCGAGCCGGTTGACGCAGCCGCCGCACAGATACTGGCGACCGGCCAGGTCGGTGATCGTCCCGCCGCCCAGGCTGTAGGTCAGCTTCTGGATCGGGGCGGCCGAGCCGGGGCCGTAGAGCGCCGCCTCCCTCACCGACCCCCATTCGTCGGTGCCGAACGTGTCGCCGTGATAGGCGATCGAGATCGAATAGCCGAGGTTGCTGGTCAGGCTCACCGGCCGGTAATAGGTGAGGCCGCCCCAGACCGCCGTGCCGTAGCCGTAGAGGATCGTCTCCCCGTTCGGATGGACGACCGACGAGGCGTAATATTGCGAGTCGGGGCTGGTGTCCGAGGTGTTGCGGGTGTCGACATGCTTCAGGCCGAAATGCCAGGCGGCGCCCGAGCCGCCCTCGCGGAAGGTGCGGCCGGTCGTCTCGAAGGTCGATCCGGTCCCGGTCGCGCTCTCGCACGAGGCGCCGGTGCACTTGAACGATTCCGAGCCGATCCGGCCGCTGTGGATCGAATGGCTGCTCGCCGCCGTGTCCGGATCGCCGACGCCGTAGCTGCTCTTGACGTAGGGCGCGGCGTTCTGGACCCGGTCGAACCTCAGGGTCGACGCGCCCGGCGCCGACAGCGCCGGAACGTCGATCGCCGTCCGGCCGTCGACCAGGTTGACCCGGTTATGGTCCATCTCGACCTTGAGCGGCGAGATCACGCTCGGCAGGTCCGGCGCGGTCTGAGCCCCGGCGCCGGTGGCCGCGGCGAGGGCGGCGAGCGCCGCGGCGGCGGCCCGGGCGGCGGGTCGGAGTCGCGCCGTCGCCGGCGGCGGCGGATGTCGCCGGCACCCGCCGGCCCGGAGACCCTGTCGGCGCATCTCGGCCCCTCCTCGATGCTTCGGCCAGAAAGGCCCGCAAATCGGTGCGAGTCAAACCGCGAATGCTCCGAAACGGTGTTCGGCCGGTCCCCGGGCCCGGCGCCGCGCCCGGCGCCTCGCGGCGCCGCCGGCGCGTCCGCCCCTAGCCCCGCCGCCGCCGCGCCTCTATCACTCCGTCATGGCCGGCCCCCTCTCCGGAATCCGCATAATCGAGCTGGCCGGGATCGGCCCGGCGCCGTTCGCCGGGATGATGCTCGCCGACCATGGCGCGACCGTCATCCGGGTCGAGCGCGAGGACCGGGCGCCGGTGATCCCGCCCGAGTTCGACATCCTCGCCCGCTCGCGCGCCTCCACCGTCCGCCTCGACCTCAAGTCGGACAAGGGCGCGGCCCGGGTGCGCGAGCTGGCGCGCGACGCCGACGGGCTGATCGAGGGCTTCCGGCCCGGGGTGATGGAGCGGCTCGGGCTCGGGCCCGACGCGCTGCTCGAGGACAATCCCCGGCTCGTCTACGGGCGGATGACCGGCTGGGGGCAGGACGGGCCGCGGGCGCCTTATGCCGGCCACGACATCGACTATATCGCGCTCGCCGGGGCGCTCCACACCTACGGGCGGGCCGGCGGGCCGCCGGTGCCGCCGGTCAACGCGGTCGGCGATTTCGGCGGCGGCGGCATGCTGCTCGCCTTCGCGATGGTCGCCGGCATCCTGTCGGCGCGGACCAGCGGCCGCGGCGCCGTCATCGACTGCGCGATGGTCGACGGCGCCGCCCTGCTTTCCGCGCTGACCTGGTCGCTCCGGGCGGCGGGGCTGTGGAGGGACGAGCGCGGCGTCAACCTGCTCGACACCGGCCGGGCCTATTACGACGTCTATCAATGCGCCGACGGCGAGTGGCTGGCGGTGGGGGCGCTCGAGCCCGAATTCTTCGCGGTTCTGAAGGACAAGTTGGGATTACGCTCGAATCAGCACGATCCGGGCCTCCGCGACGAGCTTGCCGACAAGTTCCGCAGCGAAAACCGGCGATATTGGTGCGATTTGCTGCGATTCTGCGACGCCTGCGTCGCTCCCGTCCTCTCTCTGGCCGAGGCGCCGTCCGACCCGCACAACGCCCATCGCGCCACTTTCCTCACCGTCGACGGCGTCGTCCAGCCCGCCCCCGCACCCCGCTTCACAGCCAAGGACTGAACATGCTCGACACCGCCCGCCGAACCGCCTTCTCCGACGAGCATCATCTGTTCCGCGACCAGGTCCGCCGCTTCTTCGACCGCGAGCTCATCCCCCATCTGACGCGCTGGGAGGAGGAGGGAATCATCGACCGCGGCTTCTGGACCAAGGCGGGCGAGGCCGGGCTGCTGTGCCCCACCGTGCCCGAGGACTATGGCGGCCCCGGCCTCGATTTCCGCTTCAACGCCGTCATCGACGAGGAGCTGGCCTATGCCGGCTCGACCGCCGGAATCACCCTCCATTCGGACATCGTCGCCGACTATCTCGTCGCCTACGGCTCGGAGGAGCAGAAACGGCACTGGCTGCCGAGGATGGTCTCCGGCGAGACCGCCACCGCCATCGCCATGACCGAGCCCGGCGCCGGCTCCGACCTCCAGGGCATCCGCACCACCGCGAGGCGCGACGGCAACCATTACGTCCTCAACGGCTCGAAGACCTACATCACCAACGGCCAGCATGCCGATCTCGTCATCGTCGTCGCCAAGACCGATCCCTCGGCCGGCGCCAAGGGCGTCTCGCTGATCCTCGTCGAGGCCGACCGCGACGGCTATGCCAAAGGCCGCAACCTCGACAAGATCGGCTTCCATTCGCAGGACACGTCCGAATTGTTCTTCAACGACGTCCGCGTCCCGATCACCAACTGCCTCGGCGAGGAGGGCGCCGGCTTCGCCTATCTGATGAACCAGCTCCCCCAGGAGCGCCTCTCGATCGCCTGCGCCGCCCAGGCGGCCGCCCAGCGCGCCTTCGACGAGGCGGTCGCCTTCACCAAGGACCGCAAGGCGTTCGGCCGGACCGTGTTCGATTTCCAGAACACCAAGTTCACCCTCGCCGACCTCGCCGCCAAGCTCCAGGTCGGGTGGGCCCATCTCGACTGGGCGATCGCCCGCCACGTCGCCGGAGCGCTCACCGCCGCCGAGGCCTCCGCCGCCAAGCTCTGGCACACCGAGCTGCAATGGGAGGCCTGCGACGCCTCGCTCCAGCTCCACGGCGGGGCCGGCTACATGAACGAATATCTGATCGCCCGCCTCTGGCGCGACGCCCGCGTCACCCGCATCTTCGGCGGCACCAACGAGATCATGAAGGAGGTGGTGTCGCGGTCGATCTGAGGGCGGGTCGGCTCAGGCATCGCGATTGTCGTAGAGCCTCACCTCGACCGCCGCCGGATCGAAGCCGTCGAGCAGCCGGGCATTGACGCCCATCCGGCCGAAATCCTCGCCGAGGGTGCGCCAGTGAGTGCCGCAGCCGCAGACGGGACAATGGTGGATTCCGATCATCCGGTCCCCCCAGATGTAGGGAATCGTCTCCCCCGCCACTGTTACCGCGCCGTCCGGATAATAAGCGACCAGCCAGGCGAGCTTGGTGCACAGCGAGCAGTTGCACGAGGCGACCCATTCCGGCGCCGCGGGCACTTCGAGCTTGACGGCTCCGCAATGGCAGCTTCCGGCGAGGCTCAAGGCGACTCCCGTCTCGCGAACGGCGCGATCGGTGTTGGTTAGCCGGGCGGGCCCGAGCTTTCCACCGCCGATTTGACGAGCGCGCGCCGGCCTGCTGTATTATATGGGTAAAGCAGCGAGGGGGCATGACAATGGAAGCAAGAAGGCTTTGGCTGGCGGCGGCCCTGTTCGCTTTGCTGGCAGCGGCGGGAGCGTTCGGGCTCGACGCGACCGTGGCGCGCTGGACGGCCGGAGGCGCCGACGGGTCGTTCTGGGATATCGGTACGCGCTGGCTTGATCTCCTCACCCTCAAGGAGATCTCGAACTTCCTGCTGGGAGCGTTGCTGCTGCTCGCGGCGGCAGGCCTGCTCGCCGTCTCCCGCACGCGCACGCTCGGCTGGCCGCTTCTCTATCTCGGCCTGGTGCAGTCCGTCTCGACGGTGGCGGCAGACCTGTCCAAGCCGCAGCTCGGCCGCCTTCGGCCGTTCGAGGCCGCCGCCCCCGGCGGCGCCGACACCTGGTTCGTCGGCGCCAATTCCTTCCCGTCGGGACATGTCGCCTTCTATGCGGGCCTGTTCCTGCCGCTGACGGTGCTGGTGCCGCGCTGGACCGCGGCGTGGCTGTTGCCGCCGCTGTTCATCGCGGCGGCCCGGATGCTGGAGAACGACCATTATCTGAGCGACGTCGCCGCCTCGCTCGCGCTCGCGGCCGCGTTGGCGGCGGCGCTGGCGCCGCTGGCGCACCGCGCGCGGTCCGGGACGGTTGAGGCTCGGGGCCGCGCCGGCCTATGATGACGGTTTGAGGCGGAGAGGGACGATGAAGATCGTCGGCAGCTATGTCAGCCCGTACGTGAGGAAGGTGCTCGCCTGCCTGACCCTGAAGGGGCTCGATTACGAGATCGACCCGATCACGCCTTTCTACGGCAATGACGAGTTCGAGCGGCTGAGCCCGCTGCGGCGGATTCCGGTCCTGGTCGACAATGGCCTCACCCTGTGCGACTCCTCGGTGATCTGCGCTTATCTGGACGAGGCCTATCCGGAGCCGCCGCTGCTGCCGACGGCCGCGAGGGACCGGGCGCGGGCGCGCTGGCTCGAGGAATATGCCGACACCCGCCTCGGCGACATCTTCATCTGGGGCCTGTTCTATCCCAAGTTCGTCCATCCGATCGTCTGGGGCGAGCCCGGCGATCCGGCGCGGATCGCCGGGACGCTGGCCGAGGACCTGCCGCGCGAGATGGACTATCTGGAAGGTCAGGTCCCCGACCACGGCTTCCTGTTCGGCGAGATCGGGCTTGCCGACATCGCGATCGCCAGCTTCTTCCGCAACGGCGCCTATGTCGGCGTCGCGCCCGACGCCAAACGCTGGCCGCGAACCGCCGGCTTCGTCGAGCGGGCGCTGGCCCATCCCTGCTTCGCCACGCTGCTCCCGTTCGAGCAGGCCCAGCTCAGCACCAACCCGCAGGGCCGGCGGCAGGCGCTGCTCGCCGCCGGCGCGCCGCTGAGCGCCGAAACCCTGGCGACCCGCGCGCCCCGGCGAGGCGTGATGCGCCTCTGAGGCCGAGGGCCCTTCAGCTCTCCGCGCCCTCGCCCTCGAGCATCGGATCGAGGCGTCCGGTCCGCTCGAGCTCGGCGAGGTCGTCGGAGCCGCCGACGTGGCGGCCGCCGATGAAGATCTGCGGGACCGTGGTGCGGCCGTTGGCGCGCTCGAGCATCTCCTCGCGCTTCCCGCGCATCGAGTTGATCTCATATTCCTCGTAAGGCGCGCCCTTCTCTTCGAGCAGCCGCTTGGCGCGGTAGCAATAGGGGCAGCCGAACTTGGTGTAGATCTCGATGCGGACCATGCGGGGCTCCTGCTCAGTGGCGCCATGGCAGAAACACTGGCGACCGCGATAGGTTCACCCGGCCTCGTCGACCGCGACCACCCTCGCCCAGCACAAGACCTCGACCGAGTCGGCGCCGGCCCGCTTCAGCACGCGCGCGCAGGCCGCCGCCGTCGCCCCGCTCGTATAGACGTCGTCGACGAGGATCAGGCGGCGGCCCGCCAGCCGCGGCCGGGCGCCGGGCGCCAAGGCGAAGGCGCCGCGGACGGCGAGCGCCCGCTCGCGCCGGCCGAGCCCGCGAAGCGGCGGCGTCGCCCGCGTGCGGCGGAGGAGGTCGAGCGCGGCGGGCACGCCGCCGAGGCCGGACAGGGCCGAGGCGATCAGCGCCGCCTGGTTGTAGCCGCGCTTCCAAATCCGCCAGCGGTGGAGCGGGACCGGAACGAGCAGGGCCTCCGCATCGCCCTCGAGGTGACGCAGCATGAAATGGGCGAGCGTCGCCGCGAGGCCCGGCCGGCCGCTATATTTGAGCTTCAGGGCCACCCGGCGCGACACCTCGCCATAGGCGACGGCGGCGCGCAGCCGGTCGAAGGGCGGCGGTTCGGCGAGGCAGCGGCCGCATTCCGCTCCCTCGCCGCTGCCGAAGGCGAAAGGCAGTCCGCAGCGCGCGCAGCAGGGCTCGCCGAGAAAGGCGAGAGCGCGCCAGCAGGCGAGGCAGAATCGATGCGGCTCGCCGACGATGGCGCCGCAGGCAGGACAGCGCGGCGGCAGCGCGAAATCGAGCAACGGACGGAGCACGGCACGGGCGGCGGCGGCCGGGGCGGACATGGCGCCAGTGTGGCGCGCGCCGCGCTCGACCGCAATCCGCGCCCGCCAATTCTTCCCCCGCCGTTAGGGATATTTGAACGCCCTGCCGCGCATAGCGGCGTGCAAGGGACCCGAGGCGAAGCGAGGACGATGCCGGAACGCGTGCTGCTGCTGGGCGATGACCTGCGCGCCTTCTTGGCCGTCGCCCGCTCGCTCGGGCGACGGGGGGTGGAAGTTCATGCCGCGCCTTCGGATTTCTCGTCGCCGGCTTTGAAATCGCGCTACATCGCCGCCGCCCACCGCCTGCCGCCCTACCCGCTCGATCCGCAGGGCTGGACGAAGGCGCTGGCGGCGCTGATCGCGGAGTTCGGCTTCCGCTTCGTCGTGCCGACCAGCGACAGCGGGCTGTTCATGCTGAGCCACCACGCCGAGGCGCTCGGGCCGGCGCGGATGGGCATCGCCAACAGCGAGGCGCTCGCCGTTTTCAGCGACAAAGCGAACACCCGCGCCCTCGCCGAAGCGCACGACGTCGCCGTGGCGAAAGGCATGCTGCTCGACGGCGACGAAGATTCCGAGGCGGTGGTGGCGGCGCTCGGCCTGCCGCTGGTGCTGAAACCGCGCACGTCTTACGCGCTCGGCGACGTCAGGACCAAGCGGTCGGCGCGGATCGTCCGCGATGCCGCCGAGCTCGAGGCGCAGCTTCGCTCCGGCGCCTGGCAGGACTGCGTCGCGGAAAGCTTCTTTGCCGGCGTCGGCGTCGGCGTGTCCGTGCTGGCGCGGCACGGACGCATCCTCCTCGCCTATCAGCACCGGAGGCTGCACGAGAGCTCGGAGACCGGCGCGAGCACCAGCCGGGTGAGCGAACGGCTGGACCCTGCCTTGCACGCCGCCGTCCTTCCGCTGGTGGCGGCGACGCGGCTCGACGGCGTCGCCATGTTCGAATTCCGGCTCGACCGCCGAAGCGGCCGCCAGGTGCTGCTCGAAGTCAATCCGCGCTTCTGGGGCTCGCTGCCGCTGGCGGTCGCCGCCGGAGCGGACTTTCCGTCCCTGTGGTGGGACTTCGCCGTCCATGGCCGGGAAGCCGGCGGCGCCTATGCCGCCGGAGTGGCCAAGGCCGATCTTACCGGCGAGTTCGACCGGATTGCGGACTGCATCGAAGCGGCCAGCGGATGGAGACGGGCGCGGGCCGCGGGCGCGGGCCTCGCCACCGCCGCGCGGCTGCTGACCGCGCGCCACTTGGCCGATTCCTGGGCCGAAGACGATCCCGAGCCCTGGCGCGAGGAGCGCCGGGAGTTGGCGGAGCGCCTCAGGGCCGCGCTGCGCAAGCGCCTCCCCGGGCGAAGGCGCCGCCACCGAATCCGCTTCGAGGACGTCGCCCGCCGCATATCCGAACGCGCGCAGGGCCGGCCGCTGAGACTGGCGGTGATCGGGCGGGACAATGTCTGCCGCAGCGCGTTCGGCGAGCGGCTGCTGCGCCTGCGGCTGGCGGGGCTGCCCGTCGAAATCGTCTCCGCGGGCTTCATGCCGAGGCGCGGCCTATGCCCTTCCGCCGCGACTCTGGCCGCCGCCGCCCGGCTCGGAGTCAATCTCTCCGGCCACAGCTCGAACGCGCTCTCGCTCAGGGAGCTGGAGCGTGCCGACGCGGTGATCCTGCTCGACCAGGATGCCGAATGGCGCCTTCGCCAGATGGCGCCCGACTTTTCCGCCGAAGTGGTGACTCTCCCCGATCCGGGCAGAGTCGGAACCGAGGGCTTTCCCGCGATCTCCGCCGCCCTGACCCGACTGGCGAGCGTGATCGAGGAACGCTTCCGGCTTCCCCCTTCCCCGGTGCCGGGCCGCGGCGAAGCGCCGGCGTCCCGCCCGCAGGCGGCCTGAGGTTGATCCGGTGAACGAGCCGACCCCCCGCAACGCCCTCTACCGGAGCGCCGTCCTTGCCGTGGCGATGCAATGGACGCTGCGCTTCATCGGCCTCATCTCGGTGTTCATCCTCGCCCATCTGCTCCACCCGGAGGATTTCGGCATCATGGGCCTCGCCGTGGCGGCGCTGGCCCTGGTCGAGCTACTGGGAGCGGTCGGCCTGTGGCAAGCGCTGCTTCGGATCAAGCATTGGGATCGCGATCATCTCGACACCGCCTGGACGATCCAGCTGATTCTGTTCGGCACGATGGGTCTGATCGCGCTCGGCTCGGCGCCGCTGGTCGCCCGTTTCTACGGCCAGCCGGCGCTGACCGCCGTGCTGGCGGTGCTGTCGCTGCGCTTCGTCGCGCTCGGGCTCGCCAACATCGGGGTCGTCGAGTTCGACCGGCAGCTCGCCTTCGGACGCGACCTGAGGATGCGCGTCGGAGCGCGCCTCGCCTCGTTCGTCGTGGCGATCTCGGCCGCTTTCTGGTTCCGCAATTACTGGGCGCTGGTGATCGGACTCGTCGCTCAGAACTGCTTCTACTCGATCGCCACCTATATCGCTCATCCCTTCCGGCCGCGCCTGTCGCTGCGGCGGCGCGCCGAGCTGCTCGGCACGTCGCTGTGGATCTTCGTCCATTCGGTGACCCAGACGGTGCAGATGCAGATCGAGCGGCTGGTGATGGGCCGGTTCAGCAGCAACCACGTCATCGGACTCTATTCCGTGTCGAAGGACCTGTCGGAGATCTTCACGCAGGAAATCGCCACGGCCTTGAACCGGGTCACCTTCGTCACCGTCGCCAAGACCGGCCAGCCGCTCAGCGACGCTCCGCTGAGGATCGCGCAGATCCTCGGCGCCTATGCGATGATCGCGGCGCCGATGGGGTTCGGACTCGCGGCGACGGCGGAGCCCTCCATCTACCTCCTGCTCGGCGGAAAATGGGTCGGCGCGGCGCCCTTCCTGAAGATCGTCGCGGTCTATTCGGCCCTGTACACGGTGTATAAGGTGATCGCGTCGGCGCTGCAGGCGGCCGGCCACGCCCGGCGCGCGGCCTTCATGTCGGGCGCCGGGGCTCTCGGTCTCGCCGTCGCGGTCGCCGGGGCCGCCTTGCTGTCGCCGACGGCGATGACGGTGGCGCTCGCCGCCTTCGCCGCCAACTTCCTGGTGCTGGTCAGCGGCATCGCCGTGATCGCCCGCCATTCCGGCCAGAGCGGCTTCGCGCTGGCCTTGCACGTCTTCCGCCCGTTCGCGGCGGCGGCGGCGATGGCGGCGGCGGTTCGGCTGCTCGGGCCCGACAGCGGCAGCGCGATCATCGATCTCGTCGGCGGCGTCGCGGTCGGCGTTCTCGCCTATCCCCTCTTCCTCGTCGGCCTGTGGTGGGCGAGCGGGCGGCCCGCGGGTGGCGAGCGCGAGGCGCTGCTGTTCCTCGCCGAGACGCGGGCCAAGCTGCGCCGGCGCCCCGCCGCTGGCGAGGCCTGAAACACGCCCCCCGATCCGCCCCGGCGACGGGATCCATCTCGCGCGGAACGGACTCGTCGACCCCCCTCGGCTCGTCGGCGACGGGGCGCGAGCTCGAGCTTTATCCGACGGCCGGCAGCGCCTAACGAGGCGCGATGAGCCAGGACGCGCCCTTCGACCGGCGGCTGCGGCGGCTGCGCCGTGACCGGGCCGCGAGGCATTTCGCCGGGGCCGAATATCTCCACCGCGTGATGGCCGACGAATTGATCGAGCGGCTCGACCTCGTCACCCGCGACTTTCGCCGGGTGCTCGATCTCGGCTGCGCCGACGGCTATCTGACGCGCCGTCTGCGGGAGCGCGGCCTCGACGTCACCGCCTGCGACGCGGGCGCCGCTTTCGCGCGCGCCGCGGTCGGCGTCCAGGCGGACGAGGACCGCCTCCCCTTCGCCGATGCATCGTTCGACCTGATCGTCTCGGCCGGCGCGCTCGACGCAGTCAACGACCTGCCCGGCGCGCTGGTGCTGATCCGCCGCGCGCTCAGGCCCGACGGGCTGTTCCTCGGCGCCTTCGCCGGCGCCGGCAGCCTCGTGCGGCTCAAGCGGGCAATGCTCGCGGCGGACTCGGTGGACGGCGGCGCGTCGCCGCGCATCCACCCTCAGATCGACGTTCGCGGGGCCGGCGACCTGCTGGTGCGGGCGGGCTTCGCCCTGCCCGTGGTCGACGCCCAACCGGTCGAAGTGCGCTTCTCGGCGCTGCTCGACCTGGTCCGGGACTTGCGGGCGATGGGCGCGACCAACATCCTCGCCGAGCGCTCGCGCCGCCCGCTCGGACGGCACGGCCTCGCCGCCGCGATCGCCGATTTCGAGGACGGCGAAGGCCGAACGACGGAACGGTTCGAGATCCTCCATCTGCTCGGCTGGGCGCCCTCGCTGGACCAGCCGAAGCCGGCCCGCCGGGGAAGCGGCACGGTCTCGCTCGCCCAGGCGCTGAAGCGGCCTTCCTAGAGCAGCCGCTCGAGCAGCGGAATCAGCGGCGCGTCGGCGGGCGGCATCGGCAGGGCCCTCATGTCGGCCGGGCGCACCCAGGCGAGCTCGGCGGCGTCGAGCGGGCGGGGCTCGCCGCGCCATTCGCGGCTCAAATAGAGGAGCAGCAGCATCTGCCGGCCGGTCCCGTCGGGACTGTCGGCGCTGGCGAAAGCGGCGGGAGTGAGCGCGGCGAGGTCGACGACGATGCCGAGCTCCTCCGCCAGCTCGCGGATCAGAGCCGCCTCGGGCCGCTCGCCGGGCTCGACCTTGCCGCCGGGGAATTCCCACAGGCCGGCCATCGCCCGGCCGGGCGCGCGCTGCTGGAGCAGGACGCGTCCCTCGCCGTCGGCCAGCGCCGCCGCCACGACGGTGAGTGTCGGATTTTTTTGCATGTTCAAGGCCAGCGGAAGGACTCCGTTAACGCAATCACCCTATCCAGAGCAGATGGGCGAGAAGCCGGGCGTGGGGAAGGTAAGGCCGATGCGAACCATTGCAAAGCTGATCCGCGACACCAGGGCCGCCAGCGCCGTGGAATATGCGCTGATCTGCTCCCTCATCGTGCTGGCGATGATCGCCGGCCTGAACGCGGTCGCGGGCAGCACCACGACGATGTGGAACGACGTGTCGTCCAACGTCGTCCAGCATGCCGGCTGAGCCGGCTCCGCAGCGGCGCCGGGGTGCTAACCTTTTGGAAACTTCCTTCGCCTAAACCGGATGGGTCCGCCCAAGTGGAACAGGGGGCGGCGGGAAGTGTGGACTTCCAAAGCTTTGGAACAGGAGACCGGAAATGAACTTCATTCGCAAGATGCTGAAGAGCGAAAAGGGCGCCACCGCCATCGAATATGGCCTGATCGCCGCCCTGATCGCCGTCGCTGCCATTGCCGCCATGCAGAACATCGGCACCAGCCTCGGCACGACCTTCAACTCGGTCGCCACCAACATGGCGGTCGCGTAACCGCTCCACCAGCGGTTCGGAAAAGGAGGCGGCGGGACCGAGGTCCCGCCGCCTCTTTCGTTTGGGCTCAGGCGCGCGTTCCGTAGACGACGAGCTTCACCTTCTGGCCCGGCCTCAGGACGGCGTTCGAGGCGAGACCGTTGAGCACCCGGAAGCGCTCCTCCCGATGGTCGTTATAGGCCATCCGGCCGGCGAGGCTGGCCACCGTGTCGCGCGGCCCGACCGTCACCACGTCGATGATCCGCGGCCGGATCGCCGCCGCTTCGGCGGCGCTGATCCGGGTCAGCGATTCGACCATCGGCGCGAACGGGCCGAGTCCGCTCCCCGCCGGGGTGATCATCGCGAAATGATAGGCGGTGTCGGCGTCCCAGCGATAGGCGACGATGGTGAGGTCGACCGGGCCGGACTGGGTGTTGACCCGGGCCGTCGAATAAGCGGCCGGAAAGCCGTTGATCGTGGTGCCGCGCGGCTCGGTGTAGCCGACCTGCGCGTTCTGGCCGACGATCGCTCGGAAGGCCTGCTCGACATAGGCGCCGAGATCGCCGTTGAAGGCGCCGCCCGAAAACTGCGCCTGGCCGCGCTGGCCGGCGATGCTGACCGCCCTTGTGCCGTTCTGCATGCCATAGCCGTCCGGCACCGCGAAACGCAGCCGGAGGTCGGGATGGGTGAAGGTGCGGCCGTCGATCACGCCCTGCTTCGGATCGTCGTCGACCATGATTCCGTCGATCTGGGCGAGAAAGGCGTCGCGGTTCCTGAGGCCGGTGCCGGCGCGCCCGGTGGCTTTCGCGCTGCTGGTCGCACGCGTGACCCGGTCCGCGCTGAGCGGGTGGCTGCGCGCCCAGCTCGGCGTCGAGCGCTCGTCGTTGCGGCCGACGGCTCGCGCCTCCAGCGACGTGGCGGCGCCGAGCGAGCTGAGGAAACTGGCCGAGGCGCTCGGATCGTAGCCGGCGGCGGCGAGATAGCGCACGCCGAGGGCGTCCGCTTCCAGCTCCTGCTTGCGCGAATAGCTGAGGACGACACCCTGGCTGATCTGGCCGGCAAAGCTCCCGAGCTGACTTGAGCCGGTCACCACGCCGACGCCGACGGCAAGAATCTGGCTGAGGAGGCCGGCGCGCTTGCGTTCCGAACTGTGCCTGGCGGCGATATGGCCGGCCTCGTGGCCGAGCACCGAGGCGAGCTCGGCCTCGTCATTGGCCAGCCCGACAAGCTGCCGGGTGACGTAGAGATAGCCGCCGGGGACCGCGAAGGCGTTCATCACCGGAGAGTTGAGCACGGTGACGTGGAAGGCGTTGCCGCCGCCGGCAATGTTGGTCTGAGCAGCGACCCGAGCGCCGACCTTGCGGACGTAGGCGCTGCGCGCGCCGGCGTCCTCGCCGCCGAACTCCTCGACGATCTTGGGATGCTGCTTGGCCGCGGCGGCGACGGTGCTCTGGGAGAGGCTGCGGGTCTTGCTCTGCGCCGAGGCGGGCGTGCCGGCGGCGACCGAAGCGACGGCGGCGAGCGAGACGGACAGCGCGAAAAGCGCCTTCATCTTCATTGGAAGTACTCCTTACACTGGACGATTCGTCGCCGTAAGGAACACGGAAGCGGCGGCGATGTTCCTGCCGCCGGTCTCAGGTGAGAGCGAGATATTTGGCGCGGCGGTCGGTCCTGACCTCGGCGCGCGAGAGGGCGGCGAGCGCCTCCAGCTCCTCGCCGACCGCCTCGCCCAAGGCGGCGATCGCCTCGGCGGGCCGGCGATGGGCGCCGCCGACCGGCTCGGCGACAATGCGGTCGATGACGCCGAGAGCCTTCAGGTCCTGCGCCGTCACCCGCATCGCCTCGGCGGCATCGGACGCTCGCTCGGCGGTGCGCCACAGGATCGAGGCGCAGCCTTCGGGCGAAATGACCGCGTAGACGCTATGTTCGAGCATGATCACCCGGTTCGCCGTCGCGATCGCGATCGCGCCGCCGGAACCTCCCTCGCCGACGATCGCGGCGACCATCGGCACGCCGAGCGCGAGGCAAGCCTCGGTCGAGCGGGCGATCGCCTCGGCCTGGCCGCGCTCCTCCGCCTGGACTCCGGGAAAGGCGCCGGGCGTGTCGACGAGGGTGACGACGGGCAGGCCGAACCGGTCGGCCAGCTTCATCAGCCGGATCGCCTTCCTATAGCCTTCGGGCTTGGCCATGCCGAAATTGTGGGTGAGGCGGCTGGCCGTGTCGTCGCCTTTCTCGTGGCCGATCAGCATGACCTTGCGGCCGCCGAGGCGGCCGAGACCGCCGATGATCGCCGGATCCTCGCCGAAAGCCCGGTCGCCGGCGAGCGGCATGAAATCCTCGACCAGCCCGGCGACGTAATCCTTGAAATGGGGCCGATCTGGATGGCGCGCGACCTGAGTCTTCTGCCAAGGGGTCAGCCTAGCATAGGTTTCGCGCAGCAGCCGCTCGGTCTTGGCCTCGAGCCGGCCGATCTCGGCGTCGATATTGAGGTCTGAGCCCTCCGCCGTCTCGCGCAGCTCCTCGATGCGGTTGTCGAGCTCGGCGATCGCTTTTTCGAAATCGAGGAAGGTCGGCATGGTCGCCCGGCGGGTTAGGCGCGCGGCGCCTTGGCGTCAACGCGGCCGCCGTCGGCGAGCGGGTGCCGGCTGTTGACGAGATCGATCAGCCGGCGGCTGTCGACGTGGGTGTAGATCTGGGTGGTGGCGATGTCGGCGTGGCCGAGAAGGAGCTGCAGCGCGCGGAGGTCGGCGCCGCCTTCCAGCAGGTGGGTGGCGAAAGCGTGGCGCAGCACGTGCGGGCTGACCCGTTCCGGCGGCAGGCCGGCGGCGGCGGCCAATTGCTTGAGGAGCTGGTGGAGGCGGACCCGGCTCAGATGCGTCCGGCCCGACGGAAACAGCCAGAGGCTGTCGCGGGGGACGAGCGCCGCCCATTCGGCGACAGCGGCGCGGGCGCGGTCGGAGATGGGCACCAGCCGCTCCTTCGCCCCCTTGCCGCGCAGGATCAGGAAAGGCTTGTCGGGGTGGACGGCATGGCGGGGCAGCGACACCAGCTCGGTGGCGCGCATGCCGGACCCGTAGAGCAGCTCGACCAGGGCGGTCAGCCGCAACGCGGCTGGACCCGGCTCCTCGCGGCGGCGGCGTTCGAGCTCCCCGAACAGGGCGCCGACGGCCTGATGGTCGAGCACCTTGGGCAGCGGCCGGCCGCCGGCCGGTCGCGGCAGGGCGGCCGAGGGATCGTCGCCGCGCAGCCCCTCGTCCTGGAGAAAGCCGTAGAAGCGGCGAAGCGCCGCCGCCTTGCGCGCCACCGTCGTCCGCTTGAGCGGCAGCCAGGCTTCGGACAGGCGCTTCAGCGCCTCGGGCGACGCCCCGGCGAGGTCTCCGTCGAGCAGCTCCGAGGCGCCGCGCAGGTCGCGTTCGTAGGCGAGGCGGGTGTTGAGCGCGGCGCCGGCCTCGGCGGCGAGCATTTCGAGGAAGGCGGCGATCAGCGGCCGGTCCTCGCCCGCGGCGCTCACAGCCGGGTCATCGCCTCGGCGGCGATCATCCGCGCCTCGTAGTCGAGGCCGACCTGCCGCAGCGCCCGCACGATGTGGAACAGGTGCTCGGGCGGGACGCCGCGCCAGTTCGGCGTCTGCATGCCCACTCCGGCGAGGAGCGCGACGGTGCCGGGCTGGCGCGCTCGCGCCGCCGCCGCGATCAGATTGGCCCAGCGGCTGCGCGGCGCCGGGTTGAGGCCGTACGTGCCGGGATCGCCCAAGCGGCCGAGGCCAGCGAGCGCGGCGACCAGCATCCGGCCGCGATGAGCATCGGCGCGCTCGGCGAAAGCCTCGACCCGGCTCGGGGCGAGGTCGACCACCGGACGCGGCGCGCCGACGGCGAGGATCGACCAGGCGCGGTCGCCGTCGCCGCCGCGGCCGTCGGCCACTGCGCCCCATCGCGCCGCGAAACGATCGTAGCCGGCGGTCATGATCGAGCCGACGAGATCGTCGGCCCGATTGCCAAGGTCGGCCGAAGCGGGAATGCGCGCCGCCGCGGCGGCGGTAAGGATGAACCGGCTGTAGCGGTCGTTCCCCTCGTCCCACAGGCTGCGCATCGCGTCGATCCGTTCGCCGATCGAGCCGGCGACATAAGCCCTGCGGAGGCGGTCGCCGACGCTGCCCTCGATCTCGGACGGATCGGTGCCGTCGGCGATCAGACTGTGCATCTCGACCAGCGCGGCATTGGAGAAGACGCCGAGGCTCGCCGAGCGCTCCGCCGCCGCCGCCCTCTGCTCGATCGGCAGCATCGGCGCCCGCGCCTGCCACGCCCAGACCGCCGGGCCGGCGCGGTTCATCAGCTCGCCGGGGATTTGGAGGCCGGTGGCGCTGGCGAGGCCGAAACGCCAGCTGTTGAGCTCGTCCACCCCCTGCCATTCGATGGTGACCGCCCGGCGGGTGTTGACGCCGGCGCCGATGACCTTTTCGGCGAGCAGGGTGTCGATGCCGCCGCCGCTTCGCCGCCGCGCCTGCTCGATCAGCTGGCTGGCGCGGGCGGCGTCGCCCTCGAGCGAGGCGCACATCGCGTCGGCGAGCGGCCAGACGGGCTCGTCGGAGATCGCCCGCCCCGGGCCGACCAGCGGACACAGCGCCGCGGGATCGGCGGTGGCGAGCGCGACCTGGACGGCGACGGTGAACATGCGCGGGGTGAAGCGGTCGACGTCGATCGCCTGGACGAGCATGCGCGCGCCGTCGGCCTCGCCCATGCGCAGCAGCAGCCAGGCGCGCTCGGCCACCCAGTCGACGTCGTTGACCTTGGGCGGCGCGACCGCGCGCGACAGCAGCGCACGGCGGAGCAGGATCGACGTCCAGCGCGAGGGCAGCGGAGCGTTCATCCGCCCCATCAGGCCGCTGAGGAAGCGTCCGTTGGCGTTGCCGAAGGCGGCCGGGCCGAGACCCAGATATTCCGGACCGAACGGACCGACCGGATTGGTCGGCCGCCGCGACGCTTCGGGAATCTCGATCGGCGGCGGCAGCTCGAGCGCGGCCAGCGCCTCCAGGTCCTCCGCGGCCGAATCCTCGACCGGAAGCGTTTCGGCGGACGGGGGAAGGGCGCCCCCTTCCGCCGGCGGCGTCGGCGTCGGAGCCGACGGCGGTGACGGCGCGTCCGGATCCGGCTCCTTGGGCGTCGGCGGCGGCGGCTCGCCGAAGCCCGGGGGCAGCAGCGATTCGGGACTCTTGTCGCGCTGGCCCGCGGCGGGAAGCGCGAAAGCCAGAGCCGCCCCGCCGGCGAGGAGCGGAAGGAGGAGCCTAGCCCGCCAGGGCTTCATTGGTGACGTCCTGCTCGATCCGCTGCGTCGGTACCTCGGTGTCACGGATACCGAGCCAGACCAGCCAGCCGAGGAAGAGAAGGAGAAGGACGATGAGCAACCTCGGCAGGACCGATTTACGCCGACGCGGCGGGGGGGAGATACGCATGGCCGGCCTTTTGCCCCACCAGCCGCCCCCCTGTATAGCCCCTGCCGCCATGGCCGACGCGCTTCCCCGACCCCAAGTCCCAATCGTGCTCGTCGGCCTGATGGGGGTCGGCAAGTCGACCGTCGGCCGGCGGCTGGCGGAGCGGCTCGGCCTTCCCTTCGTCGATTCCGACGAGGAGATCGAGCGCGCCGCCGTCCACACCATCCCGGAGATTTTCGACCGCTTCGGCGAGGCCAGCTTCCGCGACGGCGAGCGGCGGGTACTCAGGCGGCTGATCGAAGGCGGCCCCCGGGTGATCGCGACCGGGGGCGGGGCGTTCATGGATGCCGAGACGCGCGCGCTGATCCTCGAGCGCTGCATCGCGGTCTGGCTCGAGGCGGACCTGATGACGCTGGCGGCCAGGGTCGCTCTGCGCGGCGGCCGGCCCCTGCTCACCGGCCGCGATCCCCTCCCCTTCCTGCGCGAGCTCGCCGAGTCGCGCGGCCCGTTCTACGCGGAGGCGCATCTGCGGGTGCTCAGCGATTCCGGGCCGCAGGAGCGGACGGTCGACCGGATCGTCGCGGCGCTGGCCGAGCGGGCGCGATGAAGCGGATCGAGGTCCCGCTCGGCGAGCGCCGCTACACCGTCACGATCGGCGCTGGCCTGCTCGACGACGCCGGCGCCCTGCTCGCGCCCCATGCGCGCGGCGGGCGGATCGTGGCGGTGTCCGACGCCAACGTGTGGGCCGCGCAGGGGTCCCGGTTGGCGGCGTCCGGGCTGGCCGTGACGCCGGTGGTGGTTCCCCCGGGCGAGGGCAGCAAGAGCTGGGCGCAGCTCGAGACCCTGTGCGAGCGGTTGCTCGCGCTCGGGGTCGAGCGGGGCGACACGATCCTCGCCTTCGGCGGCGGCGTGGTCGGCGACCTCGCCGGGTTCGCGGCCGCCGTGCTCAAGCGCGGCTGCGACTGGGTGCAGGTGCCGACGACCCTGCTCGCCCAGGTCGATTCCTCGGTCGGCGGCAAGACCGCGATCAACGCCGCCGCGGGCAAGAATCTGATCGGCGCCTTCCACCAGCCGGCGGCGGTGCTGATCGATCCGACGACGCTCGCCACCCTTCCGGCGCGCGAGCTTCGCGCCGGCTACGCCGAAGTGGTCAAATACGGCCTGATCGGCGATCCCGGCTTCTTCGCATGGTGCGAGGCGAACGGCGCGGCGCTGCTCGCCGGCGACGAGGCGGCGCGGCTCCACGCCATCGCGACCTGCGTTGGCGCCAAGGCGGCGATCGTCGCCGACGACGAGCGCGAGACGAGCGGCCGGCGGGCGCTGCTCAATTTCGGCCATACGTTCGGCCATGCGATCGAGGCGGAGACGGGCCTCCCGCACGGGGAGGCGGTGGCAATCGGGATGGCGATGGCCTTCAGGCGGTCGGTCGAACGGGGCTTGTGCCCCGCCGAAGACGCCGAACGCGCGATCGCCCATCTGGAGGCCGTGGGACTGCCGACTGAGACGGACGTTCCGGCCGATCGGCTCGCCGCGCGCATGGGCCACGACAAGAAGGGCGGCGCGCTGGTGCTGACCGGCGGGATCGGCAAGGCGTTCCTGGGGAGAATGGACGTCTAGCCCCTGCTGTTCGCGGCCGAGGGTGAAAAGGGCAAGTCGCGCTTTCTAGCCGCAATCCGTGTCGATCGTCTTTTCGGGCTCGGTGATTATCCGCTCGCTGCGGGCGCGAAGGTCGCCGGTCTCGAGCTGGGCCTTGAGCCGCTCGCGGTCGCGGGCCCGGTAGAGATCCTCGGTGCGGTCGATCTGCTCGGCGCCGACGCCGACCTGCTCCATCGCCAGCCGCGCCATCCGGACCGCCGAATCGAGCACTTCGCGAACGGCGCCGGCGATCGGCGCATCCCTCAGCTTGAGCAGTGCCCGCCGGTCGTAGGCGCGGACGAAGATCGACGCGTTGGGGAAGGCCTCGTGCACGCCTTCGAGAAATTCGGGCTCGATCTGGTCGCCGTCGGTGCAGAACAGGATCAGCTCCGCCTCGGCGGCGCCGGCCTGGCGAAGCAGTTCGAGGCGCGTGCCGTCGCCGTAATAGACCGTGGCGCCGAAGGTGCCGGCGACGTCGATCATCTCGATATCGTTGTCGACCAGGGTGACCGCGATCCCCTGCGCGTTGAGCATCTGCGCCACCGTCTGGCCGAATCGGCCATAGCCGACGATGATCGCGCTGGAGCCGTCGGCGACCGGCCCGCCCCGCACTTCCTTGCTGACCGGCTCGGAGCGCATGCGCCGGGTCGCCATCATCAGGAAGGGGGTGGTCGCCATCGACAGGGTGACGATCGCGCCGAACAGGCTCGCCGCCTCGGGCGCGATCAGGAAGGCCTGCTGCGCCTGCGCGAACAGCACGAAGCCGAACTCGCCGCCCTGGCTCAGCAGCACGCCGAGCGCGAGCGCCGGCCGCCAGGCCATCCGGAAAACCATGGCGAGGCCCATGATCACCGCCGCCTTGATCGCGATCAGCGCCATCGCCATGACGAACACGAACAGGGGCCGCTCGGCGATGGCATGGAGGTCGAGCATCATTCCGACGGCGAGGAAGAACAGGCCGAGCAGGATCGAGCGGAACGGCTCGACGTCGGCCTGGAGCTCGTGCCGGTAGGGCGAATCGGCGAGCATGACGCCGGCGATGAAGGCCCCGAGCGCCGTCGACAGGCCGAGCAGCTCCATGACCGCCGCGCTGGCGATGACGGTGAACAGGCCGGCGAAGACGAACATCTCGCGCTCGCCGAGATTGCCGATCAGACGGAACAGCGGGCGGAGCAGGAAGCGGCCGGCGAGGACGAGGCCGACGACGGCGCCGATCGTGTAGGCGAACAGCAGCCAGCCCGGCGGACCGCCGACGTCGGCGGGATTGCGCGACATCGCGGCGACGATGGTCAGCAGCGGCACGATCGAGAGATCCTGGAACAGCAGGATCGCGAAGGCGCGTTCGCCGAACGGCGTGCGCAGTCGGCCGGCCGACTGCAGCATCGGCAGCACCTGCGCGGTCGACGACAGCGCCAGCGGCAGGCCCAGCGCCAGCGCCGCCGGGACGGAGGAGCCGGTGGCGAGCCAGACCAGGGCCGAGGCCGCGATCCCGCAGAGTGCCACCTGGACGAGCCCGAAGCCGAAAATGTCGTGCCGCATCCGCCACAGCCGCGACGGACTAAGCTCAAGGCCGACCAGGAAGAGCAGCAGGACGATGCCGATCTCGGCGATCTCCAGCATCGTCTCGCCGCCGTCGATCAGGCCCAGCAATTGCGGCCCGACCAAGGCGCCGGCGACGAGGTAGCCGAGGGTCGCGCCAAGCCCGAGCCGTCGGAACAGGAGCACGAAGACGAGGGCGAAGCCGAGCAGGATCACGGCGTCGCCGAGCAGCGACACCGGCGCGTGCACGCCTTCGCTCACCGCCGCGCCGCCTCCGCGCGGGCGAGCGCGGCGGCCTCGGCAGCCGCCTCGAAGGCGAGCAGGATCGAGGCGTGGCGGGCCGGGTAGCGGCGCGCCTCGGCGAAGATGTCGAGGCCCGGCCAGCCGCCGGGGTCCGGACGCTCCCCCCTGAGGTAGGCGGCGAGCGCGTCCCGGGCCTCCGCCAGCTCCGCCGCCGTCCGCCCCTCGGCGTGGGCGGCCATCAGCGCCGCCGACGCCTGGCCGAGCGCGCAGGCCTTCACCTCCTGGCCGAGGGCGGCCACCCTGCCGTCGCGGTCGAGGACGAGGTCGACGACGACCCGGCTGCCGCACACCGGCGAGGCCTTGTCGACGCTGGCCTGGGGGCGGTCGAGCCGCCCCAGATGCGGGATCGACGCGGCGAGGCGGAGGATGTCGAGGGTGTAGAGAGCGGTCGGCACAGGGGCGCTATAGTTTGAGGTCAGGCGGAGCGCCACCAAAGCGTCTGAGACGTATTGTTCTTTTTTTGTTCTTGCAATGTAGGATTTATCCTCCTAAATAGGAAGGACTCGAGTCGTTGGCTCTTTGACATCGTGAAATTGAAACCACGCCCTCGGTTGCGGGGGGCGACGGGACCCCTTCTCCGCGGCTGGCGCGGGAGAAGGGGGCCCGCCGCGCAGCGGCCGGAGGTGAGGCTCTGTGCCCGACGCCGGCAACATCCTCGCCTCCCGAGCCTTCCGCCCGGGTCCCACCTCTCCCGTGAAAGAAGAGGGGCTGTCCGGCGCTCATGCCCTTCGCCAGGTGGTGCCCTGGGGTCCGTCCTCGAGGACGATCCCTTGCGCCGCGAGATCGGCACGGATGCGATCCGCTTCGGCAAAATCACGACGTTGCTTGGCCTCGGTTCGAGCGGCCACGAGCGCATCGATTTCGCGCAATCCCAATGTCGATTCGCGCAATCGGGCTTCATCGCGTCCGAGAACGTCCTGGATGTCGCCCCGACCGGTCGGATAGCTTCCGGCCTTCCAGTAATTGGCCGGGGATTCCCCCAGAAATCCGAGGAACCGCGCGGCCGTCATGAACTTGTCGTGCTGGCCCATCTGGCCCAGGCGAGTAACCGCCTTCAATGCGCCTTCCGTATCCAGATCGTTTCGCAGCGGCGCGAGAATCTCCTCGGGGACGGGCACATTGCGCCAACTGACGTTGTTCCCCCGATACCGATACCAGCGATCGACGACGTTGCGGCTCTGCATGAGAAGGTCTTCCGACCACTCCAAGGGCTTTCGATAGCGCGTGGTGAGCAGCGCGTAGCGCAGCCACTCGCCCTTGTGACCCTGAGCCAGCAGCTCGCCGACCGTGACGACGTTGCCGAGCGATTTCGACATCTTGCTGGCGGCCATCGAAAGCATGCCGTTGTGCAGCCAGTAGCGCGCGAGCGGAGCGCCGCCATGGGCGCAGCTCGACTGGGCGATCTCGTTCTCGTGATGGGGGAATTCGAGGTCGAGGCCGCCGCCATGTATGTCGATCGTCTCTCCGAGATGCTGCTCGATCATCGCCGAGCATTCGATGTGCCAGCCCGGGCGGCCGCGCCCCCAGGGGCTGTCCCAGCCCGGCTGGTCCTGGGTGCTCGGTTTCCAGAGCACGAAGTCGGCGGGGGACCGCTTGTAGGGAGCGACGTCGACTCGGGCGCCCGCGATCATCTCGTCCATGGGGCGCTTCGAGAGCCTGCCGTAGGCGGGCCAGCTCGGCACGTCGAACAGCACATGGCGCTCCGCCTCATAGGCATGGCCGGCCGCGATCAGCCGCTCGATCATCGCGATCATCTGCGGGATGTGACCGGTGGCGAGGGGCACCACGTCGGGCCGGGCGACGCCGAGCGCGCCCAGATCCTCGAAGTAGAGGCGGCCGTAGCGCTCGGTAATGACCTCGATCGGCACCTTCTCGGCCGCCGCCGCGGCCATGATCTTGTCTTCGACGTCGGTGACGTTGGCGGCATAGACGACGCATTGCTCGCCATAGGAGTGGCGGAGGAGGCGCGCCAGAACGTCGAACACGACGGCAGGCCGGGCGTTGCCGATATGGGCGCGGTTGTAGACGGTGGGGCCGCATACGTACATCGTCACCCGTCGGGGATCGGCGGGAGAGAAGTCGCGCTTCTCCCTCGAATACGTGTCGTAGAGCCGGATCACGAGGCGTCGGCCGGCTCGGCCTCGTTGGCGGTCGGAGCCCGCCGGTAGCGCGGCTCGGCGGGGCCGCCGCGCCGCCATTCGACGAAATCGACGATCGCTCGGCCGCTGGCGTAGAGCAGCGGATAGGTGCGCGATTGCGCCATCCAGGCCGGCCGTTCGGCGCGCGCCCCCCAGATGGTGTCGTAGATAAGGTTGGCGGCGAGATAGAGCAAGGTGGCGAGGATCAGCCCCTTGAGAGCGCCGAAGCCGGCGCCGAGCACGCGGTCGACCGGCCCGATCACCGAGCGCCGGACGCCGCCCCCGACCCGGCGCGCGACCAGCTTGCCGGCGAGGAAGACGATCCCGAAGACGAGCGCGAAGGCGAGCACCGCCGCTCCGGCGCGGGTGCCGACCGCGCTTTCGAGCGCGTTGGTGGCGGGCGTGTGGAGCAGCCGAAGGAAGACGATCGCGACGATCCAGGCGACGAGGCTCAGCACCTCGCCGACGAACCCCTTCATCGCCCCCCGGACGAGGTTCCAGCCGACGAGCAGGAGGACGATGATATCGAGCGCGGTCATGGAAACTTGGTTAGAGGGCTTCGATCGGCTTTGTGAAGGCTGTTCTTTCGCGGGTTCGCCCGCGCTCAGGGCGCCTTGACGTCGATCACTCGGTCGCGCTCATAGTCGAGCACCCCAGGGACGGGATGGAGGCGGCTGATCATCGTCCGGAAATGGTTGGGGAACTTGCCGACGGCGCGATAGTCGGCGGGAACGATCTTCGCTCCGGCAAGGCCCGGCGGCGGCGGCGTGCCGGCCGCGACGGGGCGAACGGCGACCGCCACCATCATCGGGGCCGTCCGGTATTTGGTCGGAGGATTGGTGACCCGGGCGAGCTCCGGGATCGCCGTCTTCCAGTCCTCGAGCGAGGCGAGCAGGTAGCCGAGATCGGTGACCACGCCGGGCCGGGCGTCGAACCGGACGGTGCCCATCCAGAGGCAGGTCCCGACGGCCTTCAGCTGCTCGTAGCCGGCCGCGGCCAGGAAATAGCTTCCGGGCGGGACCGCGAGAAGGACGACGCGGCTGTCAGCCGTCTTCGCGAAGACGCGGTCGGCGTCGGTCTTGACGACGTTCCGCCCCGCCTCGACGTGCGAAGCCGCGAGGCGCGGGGGCGCCGCCGGGCCCTCCGGCGGTCCGGCCTCGCGAACGAACCGGAACTCGAACCAATCCTTCATCACCCTGGGGTCGGTGCGGAACAGAAGATAGGCGGTGTCGCTTCGGATCGCGACCGGCTCACCGCTTCGGAACTGGTGCACCGGCTGAGCCGCCGCGGAGACCGGCAGCAACAGTGCGAGCAGGGCGAAAAACATCCGAGTCACGGATCGAGCCTTCGACCGGACGGCGCCTCGCCGCTGGCGAGTCGGGCCTGGCGGAGGAGGACCTCCTCAGGGGTCCCGGCATTGAGCTGCTTCCACAGTGCGTCCGAAAGGCCGTACCGGCCGTAACCCTTGAAGCCCATGCACTTGCGCATGTTGGCGGCCGCGATCTTGGCGCGCTCGCCGCCTTCGACGAGAGCGAAGGCGAGCCCGCCGACGACGGGGCCGAGCGGCCCTCCGCTCACATCCGGCGGAAGCTGTTTCGGATCGGGCGGAAGGCTGTCGGGCTCGCGCGGCCACAGCATCGCCGAGGAGGCGTAGGACCGGCATTCCGCCAGGTCGGCCCGAGCCTCCTCCATACCGACGCCGGGACGGTGGAAGAAGACGTGGCGGGCGAAGGTCTCGCCCTCGGCCGGGCGGAAAGCCAGGAAGGCGGCGTCGGCCGGTTGCGCCGGCGAGGCGAGAGCGAGAGCGAGGACGGCTGGAAGGATGGCCATGCTGAGCTTGCTAACCGAGGTCGGACGGCGGGGGAAGTCATTCCCTCTGCCTGTCGGGGAGAGGGCGAAATCAGCGGCCGAGCAGGTGGTCGACGAGGTCCTTCAGCGTCCGGAACCCGGACAGCGCCATCCTCCCCTCCCCCTTGACCGACGCCGGCACCAGAGCGCGCTCGAAGCCGAGCTTGGCCGCTTCCTTGAGGCGCAGGGGCCCGTGGGCGACGGGTCGGAGCTCGCCCGACAGCGCCACTTCGCCGAACGCGACCGTCTCGGGCGGGACGGCGCGTTCCGCCAGCGCCGAGACCAGGGCGGCGGCGACGGCGAGGTCGGCGGCGGGATCGCTGAGGCGGTAGCCGCCGGCGACGTTCAGATAGACCTCGGCGGTCGAGAAGCTGAGCCCGCAGCGCGCCTCGAGCACCGCGAGGATCATGGCGAGACGCCCCGAATCCCAGCCGACGACGGCGCGGCGCGGGGTGGCGCCGCTGGCGAGGCGGACGGTCAGCGCCTGGATCTCGACCAGCACCGGCCGGGTTCCCTCCAGAGCCGGAAACACGACCGCGCCGGACACCGCCTCGCCGCGATGGGTGAGGAACAGGGCGGACGGATTGCCGACCTCCTCGAGGCCGGACTCGGCCATCGCGAAGACGCCGATCTCGTCGGTGCCGCCGAAGCGGTTCTTGGTCGCGCGCAGGATCCGGTATTGGTGGCTTCGCTCGCCCTCGAACGAGAGCACGGTGTCGACCATATGCTCGAGGACGCGCGGGCCGGCGATCGCGCCGTCCTTGGTGACGTGGCCGACGAGCACGACCGCCGAGCCGGTTTCCTTGGCGTATCGGATCAGCTCGCCGGCCGACGCGCGGACCTGGCTGACCGTCCCGGGCGCGCCCTCGATCAGGTCCGAATACATGGTCTGGATCGAATCGACGACGAGCAAGGCCGGCGGCGCCCCTTCCGCCAGGGTGGTCAGCACGTCGCGGACGGAGGTGGCGGCGGCGAGCCGCACCGGGGCGCCGCCGAGGCCGAGCCGGCGGGCGCGCAGGCGCACCTGGTCGGTGGCCTCCTCGCCCGAAATGTAGGCGACGTCGAGGCCTCCCCCGGCCATCAGCGCCGCCGCCTGGAGCAGCAGCGTCGACTTGCCGATCCCGGGATCGCCGCCGATCAGAGTGGCGGAGCCGGCGACGAGGCCGCCGCCGATGGCCCGGTCGAGCTCGGAGATGCCGGTCGACATCCGCTCCGGCAGAGGCGCCTCGCGGTCGAGTCCGACGAGCTCGATCGCTCGGCCGCCGCCACGCAGATTGTGGCGCGCGGAGAATGGCGTGACGACGGCGCCGGCATCCTCGACCAGGCTGTTCCATTCGGTGCAGTCGGGGCACTGGCCCATCCACCGGTTCTGGACCGAGCCGCAGGCCTGGCAGACGTAGCGCTTCTTGGGCTTGGCCATCGGCCCATGTTAGCGGCGGACGACACGAAACGGAAGGGGAACGTCAATTTCCTTGCCGAGACGGGCCCGACGAGGAATTTTGTCGGGAACGCTCTCCCTCTCCCCGCATTCACTCCCCGCCAGCAATGGAGAGTGAACGTGTTCATCCAGATCCACGCCGACAATCAGATCGACAGCAACAATGGCCGCGACCGTCGGCTCGAGGAACAGATCCGCCAGCGGCTCGCCCGCTTCGAGGACCGCATCACCGACGTCGAGGTCCATGTCTCCGACGTCAACGGCCCGCGCGGCGGCCATTCCGACCTCAGATGCTCGATCGAGGCGCGGGTGAGCGGCATCCCGCCGGTCGCGGCGATCGACGAGGGCGACACCGTCGACCGGGCGGTGATCGGCGCGGCCAAGAAGATGGTGCGCGCGCTCGACCACCAGCTCGGCCGGCTGAACGACCGGCGGTAGGGACAGTTACTTTCCCGCACGGCAGCGGCTAATGGGCACGTCGTCGTGCGAGAAAGCAACGGTTCCCGATGATCCGCGTCGCCAGCTACAATATGAGGAAGGCGATCGGCACCGACCGTAGGCGCCGGCCGGAGCGGACGCTCGAAGTGCTGTGCGAACTGGACGCCGACGTCATCGCCCTCCAGGAGGCGGACCGCCGCTTCGGCACCCGGGCGAGCGCGATCCCGCTGCACATGATCGAGGAGCGTAGCGACTACAAGCCGGTCGCCTTCGGGACTCGCGACGGCAGCCTCGGCTGGCACGGCAATGCCCTGCTCGTCCGCAAGAATGTCGACGTGCTGCGCCGGGAAACGCTCCACCTGCCCTCGCTCGAGCCGCGCGGCGCGGTCGTGGCCGACATCAGCCTCAATGGCGAGGCGCTGCGGGTGGTCGGCATGCATCTCGACCTTTCGGGCCTGTGGCGACGGCAGCAGGCCCATCATATCCTCCACCATCTGCAGACGCGCGACGCGGCGATGCCGGCGGTGCTGATGGGCGACCTGAACGAATGGAGCGTTCGCGGCGGCTGCCTGCGCGACTTCGCGCACCACGTCGTCTTCGCCGACTGCGGCCGGAGCTTCCACGTCCGCCGGCCGGTGGCGCGGCTCGACCGGATCATGGTCACGCCCGGCCTCGGCATCGACGAATGCGGAGTCCACCACAGCGCCGCCGCGCGCAAGGCGAGCGACCATTACCCGGTCTGGGCGAACCTGCGGCGGGTCTGATCGTCAGCGGCCATTGCCCGCATCCACGCTGTTGTCCGCCTCCTCCGCCGGCGGCTCCGCGGGCGGCTTCCCGTCGAGCTCCAGCCAGTCGCGCGGCTCGAGCCGGTAGACCATGTCCATCACCTCGAACTCGAGCCCCGCGGGCTGGTTGCTCGATCCGTTCCACATGGCCACGACGCCCGATCTGAGCGCGGGGTCGAACATGATCAGCGAGCGGTAGCCCTTGACGCCGCCGCGATGGGCGACGACGCGGTGGCCGGCATAGTCGTAGACCCGCCAGCCGAGGCCGTAGGCGGCGGCGCGGACCCGTTCGCGGAACTTGCGCAGGCGGCCGAGCTCGCCGGGGGTGGACACGCGCGCCGTCTGCACCGCCTCAAGCACCCGCGGGCTGAGCACGCCCGGCTCGACCCCCATCTGCGCCTGCATCCAGATGGCGAGGTCCTTGATGGTCGAGTTGACGCCGCCGGCGGCGGGGACTCGGTAATAGGCTTCGGAAACCTCGACCGGCTTCGAATTCTTGCCGCCGACATGGGGGCGGGCCCAGCGAGGGGCAGTGACCAGGCCGTGGCGGTCGAAGCTGGCGCCGGCCATGCCGAGCGGGCCGAACAGACGCTCGCGGACGGCCTCGGCATAGCTCCGCCCCGTGACCCGCTCGACGATCTCGGTCGCCGCGTCATAGGCGACGTTCTGATAGGCCCAGCAGCTGCCGGGCGGGCAGATCGAATGGAGCTGGTAGAGCGAGGCGCGCAGGAAGCGCGGGTCCATGCCGTCCTCGAGCTTCGAATCGTTGGCGTGGCTGAACAGGCCGAGCCGGTGCGAGAGCAGATCGGAGACGGTGGCCTTCTGCTCGTTGCCGGCGGGCAGGCGCAGCGACACCGCATATTTGCCGACCGGCTCGTAGAGCGAGAGCTTGCCCTGGTCGGCGAGAAGGGCGACCATGTCGCCGGCGACGCCCTTGGACAGCGAGGCCCAGCGGAACACGGTGTCGGTGGTGACCTTCTCGCCGCTGCCGGCGACGGTCTCGCCATAGCCCTTCAAAAACCGGATCTCGCCATTCTCGACGACTCCGACGGCGAGGCCGATCATTCGCTCGCCGCGCATCAGCGCCTGCAGCCGGCGGTCGAGCCGGGCATAGTCGATCCCGCTGCCGGGCGCGTTCTGGCGGGCCTCGATATCGGCCAGCTGCTCGTTGGAGATGCCGAGCTCCGGCGTCCGTGAGCCGCCACGAAAGCTGACATGGGTCACGGCCCAGTAGAGGAAGAGCAGGAGGAGACCGGCGACGGGCAGGTAGAAAAACGGCCGCTTCAGCACTGCTCTCCCGCCCGATTCACGGCCAGGCCGGCGACGACGCGCCGGCCCGGTTCATGTCTGCTTACCAGATCCTGATACGCTGTTCAGGGGGGAGGTAAAGCTTTCCGTCGCGAAGGTCGAACGCCCTGGGCCGGGCCCGGTCCGCCACACCGGACCAAGCCGGGGAGAAACGCCGATCAGATCGTCGGGAGAAGCTCCAGCCGCACCTGGGCCTTGCCCGAGCGCACCATCTGGATCTCGCGCGCCGCGCCCAACGAGACGTCGATCAGGCGGCTGCGCACGAACGGGCCGCGATCGTTGACGCGGACGATCACGCTACGCCCGTTGGCCATGTTGGTGACCCTGACCTTGGAGCCGAGCGGCAGGGTGCGGTGGGCGGCGGTGAGGCCGTTGGGGTTGAATCGCTCGCCGCTGGCGGTGCGGTTGCCGGCGAGCTCGTGGCCGTAATAGCTGGCTTCGCCGTGCCCGATCGTCTCGTAGACGGTTTCGGCGACGTCGGCCGGCGGCGCGACCCGGACGCTTTCGTCGAGCGTGGCGACGGTCTCGGCCAGGCTGACGAGCCGGTCGCCGGCGGGCAGCGCGTCGGCCTGGACCGGTCCCGAGCTCATCAGCCCGACCAGGGCGAGCGTCACCGCCGTCTGCATCGAGCGGCGGCGCCAGCGCGTTATCATCATCTTTGGTCTAAGCCCCTCAGCCGCGGATGGATCGGGGCTAATCCGCGAAGGTTGCGGAGTCGCGGTCGTTACGGCGGCGTGCCGCGATTCCGGGACGAATCGAGGGAACTCGACAACTCGCCGCGCGCCTGCCACGATTCGTCGGGTGCGTGAAAAGGAATTACGGCTGGCGCTGATCTGTTACGGGGGAATCAGCCTCGCCGTCTACATGCACGGCATCACCAAGGAGGTCTGGCGGCTGGCCCGCGCCAGCCGCGCGTTCCACGCCGGCGACTCCGCCGCGCCGGGCAGCGAGAGCGTCTACCGCCGGCTGATCGAGGCGATGGCTCGAGACTGCGACCTCGACGTCCGGGTCCTCGTCGACATCCTCGCCGGCGCCAGCGCGGGCGGCATCAACGCCATCTTCCTGGCCGAGGCGGTCGCCAGCGGCCGCTCGCTCGACCCGCTCACCGACCTGTGGCTCGAAACCGCCGATGTCGACCGGCTGATCGATCCCGAGGTCAGCCGAGTCTCGCGCCTCGCCAAGGCGGCGGCGGTGCCGCTCGCCTGGGCCCTTTCGACCCGCCGCGGCGACCTCGAGCGCACGGTCGAGCCCGAGCATCGCGAGGAAATACGAGCGAAGCTGGCCAATTTCATTCGCGCCCGCTGGTTCGCGCCGCCGTTCAGCGGTCCCGGCTTTACCCGACTGCTGATCGGCGCGTTCGACGCGATGGCAGCCGGGCCCCAGGAACCGCCGCTGCTGCCGCATTACCATCCGCTCGACCTGTTCGTCACCGTCACCGACTTCTACGGCCATGCCGAGCAGCTTCGGCTGAACTCGCCGCCGGAGGTGGCCGAGCAGGAGCATCGGCTGATCCTGTCCTTCCGCAAGGCGGGGCCGGAGCGCTTCGCCGACGCGGCCGAGCTCGCCTTCGCGGCGCGGGCGACGGCGAGCTTCCCCGGCGCCTTCCCGCCGTTCCAGATCGCCGAGCTCGACGCGGTGCTCGCGGAGCTGGGGCGAGACTGGCCGGGACGCAGCGACTTCCTGCTCCGCGCCCTGCCGCGCCAGTCGGCGCTGGGCGCCGCCGAGACGGCCGTGCTGATCGACGGCTCGGTGCTCGCCAACGCGCCGTTCCGGCCGGCGATTCGGGCGCTGCAGAACCGGCCGGCGCGGCGCGAGGTCGACCGGCGCTTCGTCTATATCGATCCCAAGCCGGGAGTGAGGTCGCTGCGGCTGACCGGGGGCGAGGGCGACGAAGCGCCAGGCTTCTTCGCAACCATCTTCGGCGCCCTCTCAGACATTCCGCGCGAGCAGCCGATCCGCGACAATCTCGAGGCGATCGAGCAGAGGTCGGCGACGATCCGGCGGCTGCGGCGGATCGTCGAGGCGATGCGGCCGGAGGTGGAGGCGGCGATCGAGAAGGCGTTCGGCTCGCCCCTACTGCTGCTGGGGCCGACGCCGCGGCGGCTCGCCTCGTGGCGGGCGCGGGCCCAGACGATGGCAGCGCGCGAGGCGGGCTACGCCTATGCCGCCTACGGCCATCTCAAGCTCGCCAGCGTCGCGGAAGAGGTGGCCGAGCGGATCTTCAAGCTCGGCGGCGGCGGCGACCGCGCCCGGCACGAACGCGTCCGCCAGGCGATCTGGAACGAGATAAGGCGACGTGGGCTGGCGTCGGCGGGAGCGATGAATGCGGCCGGCGCTCAGCCGGATGTGGTGATTTTCCTGAGGAGCTTCGACGCCGCCTTCCGCACCCGGCGGCTGCGCTTCCTGGTGCGCCGCCTCGGCCAGATCGAGGAGCAGGCCGACGCCCCCCGCGCCGCGATCGGCGCAGCCCGGGGCGCCATCTACCGGCTCATGGGCCGCTATTCCGCGGTGCCGGCGGGACTCGCCGCCGAGCCTTTCCGCGACGCCGAGGCACGCCCCGGCGCGGCGCTGGACGCGCTCGCGGCCGGACTCGCGCTCAAGGCCGCCGACGACGAGGCCGATCTGTGGCTGGCCAAGGCGCTCGCCGCCTTTCCGAGGACCGAACGGCGCTCGCTGATGCTCGCCTATCTCGGCTTTCCCTTCTACGACGTCGCCACCCTGCCGCTGCTCCAGGGCGAGTGGCTCGACGAATATGACGAGGTCAAGGTCGACCGAATCTCGCCCGAGGACGCGACCGCCATCCGCGGCGGCGGCGCCGAGGCGACCTTGAAGGGCACCCAGTTCAACAGCTTCGGCGCCTTCTTCAGCCGCGCCTATCGGGAGAACGACTATCTGTGGGGCCGCCTCCACGGCGCCGACCGGCTGATCGACATCGCGGTCTCGACCCTGCCCGAGGGGATCTGCCTGGGCGAGGGCCTGACCGCCTCGCTCAAGCGCGACGCCTTCCGCGCCATCCTCGCCGAGGAACGGCCGCGGCTCCAGGAGATCCAGCCGCTGTTCGACGCGATCGAGCGGGAGCTGGGATAATCGCTTCCCCCGGTCAACGCCGGGATCCAGCCTCATGCCGTGGCGCTGGACCGCAGCCCCCGCCGGGGAACGGTTGCGCCGCCGCGCCGCCGGACATAGAGCAGGTCCGAAGCCTGGAGGGCGCGAATGCAATTCCTCAAAACCCTCTTCTGGATCGCCCTCACCGTGGTCCTCGTCCTGTTCGCCAAGGCCAATTGGAACGCGGTGACGCTGAAGCTGTGGGGCGGGCTCGAGGCGGATGTGAAGCTGCCCGCTCTCGTCCTCGGAGCCTTCCTTCTCGGCTTCCTGCCGACCCTGATCGTCTACCGGGCGCGGCTGTGGAGCCTGAAGCGCCGGCTGGAGCCGACCGAGCGCCACGTCAGCGTCGCGGCGGCGCCGCCGGCCCCACCGCCGGTCACGGTCGACAATGGCGCCGAGGAGCGCGTCGCCACCGACAGCAAGGCCTGGCCGACGCCATGAGGAGCCCGATCTTCGTCGCCATCGACACGCCCGACCTCGACCGGGCCAAGGCGATCGCGACGCGGGTCAGGAACCATGTCGGCGGTCTCAAGCTCGGCCTCGAATTCTTCTGCGCCAACGGCCGCCACGGAGTCCGCGAGATGGCGGAGCTGGAGCTGCCGATCTTCCTCGACCTGAAGTTCCACGACATCCCCAACACGGTCGGCAAGGCGATCCAGGCGCTGCGGCCGCTGGAGCCGGCGCTGCTGACCGTCCACGCCGCCGGCGGCCGGGCGATGATGGAGGACGCCAAGGCGGCGGCGCCGAGCGGCACCAAGGTGGTCGCCGTGACCGTCCTGACCAGCCTCGACGGCGACGATCTCGAGGCGATCGGCCTCGCCGCCGATCCGCACGCCCAGGTCGAGCGGCTGACCGCGCTGGCGCGCGCGGCGGGGCTCGACGGCGTCGTCTGCTCGGGCAACGAGGTCGCGGCGGCCCGCAAGCTGTGGCCGGACGGCTTCTTCGTCGTACCCGGAGTGCGGCCCGCGGAGAACCATGTCGGCGACCAGAAACGGGTGATGACGCCGAGGAAGGCGCTCGACGCGGGCGCCTCGATCCTGGTCGTCGGGCGCCCGATCACCCAGGCTCAGGACCCGGATCTGGCCGCCCGAGCGATCGAGGCGACGCTCTAGAAATCACTCTTAGCGGGAGGGCGCAATGGCACGAATCTGGCTCGTCTCGCTGGCGCTCTTGAGCGGCTGCGTCGCACAACCCCATCGCGCCGATCGGAGCGGCGAACATCTGTTGGTGTGGGTCGCGCCGCAGTCGAATGAGCAGAGCGATTTCCTGGCGGCGATCGACCTGGACCCGCAATCGCCGACCTACGCACGGGTCGTCGCGACCGTTGCGGCTCCGGGACCGACGGGCGGCGCTCATCACACCGAATATGAAATGCCGGATGGGGGCATTTTGGCCGCCAACGCCTTTGGCAGCGGGCGCACCTATCTTTTCGACGTCAGCGACCCCCGCCGCCCCAAATTCGCGGGTTCGTTGGAAGGCGCTGGAGACTATTCTCATCCGCACAGCTTCGCCCGCTTTCCGAACGGCAATCTACTGGCGACGTTTCAGGAACGGGGCCATGGCAACGAGCGGCCGGGCGCATTGGTAGAATATAGTCCTGACGGCCGGATGTTGCGGTCGAGCGATGCGGCGGACCCCGGCGTCGAACCATTCATAAGGCCCTATAGCCTGACGATCGTCCCCGAGTTGGACCGGGTGGTTACGACCAGCGCCGACATGCATTCCAAAGATATCAGCCGCGCCGTGCAGGTCTGGCGGCTTTCCGACATGTCTCTCGTCAAGACGGTGCGCCTGCCAACTCCGCCTGCCGGGATTCAGAACGAGGACCCGGCCGAGCCGCGATTGCTGGCCGACGGGCGCACCGTGGCCGTCTCGACCTTCACATGCGGTCTGTTTCTGCTCGAGGGCCTGGATGGCCAGGATCCCGTGGCTCGCTTCATTCACAAGTTCAGCGATACCGATAAATGCGCGGTTCCGGTCGTGGCCGGGCGTTTCTGGGTGCAGGCCGACGCGAGCCTTCCGGGACTGATCAGCCTCGACATGTCGGTGCCTTCGCAGCCCAGCGAAGTGGACCGCCTGATCCTCGCCCCCGACGAATTGCCGCACTGGATCGCGCTCGCTCCGGACGGAAGGCGAATCGTGATCAGCGGCGGCAAGGAGGCTCTCCGTTCGCGCGTACTGCTCGCAAAGATCGATCCGGCCACGGGCAAGCTGTCACTGGACAGCGCGTTCAGGCCAGCGGGAGCCGCTCGACCCGGAGTCACATTCGATCAGGCAAGCTGGCCGCACGGTGCGTCGGGAACGGCGATTCCGCACGGAGCGGTGTTCAGCAGGCCGAGGTCCTGAACGCGCGTCCAGGGACGCTCCGATCCTCGCCGGTTCGGGGAGGTTCTATTGTCTTCCCCCGCTCCCGCGCCTATCCGCCGCCGCGAAGGAGACTGGCCGCATGAGCTGGCTGAACCGCGTCCGCAACTCCATCCCCTTCCTGCCGAAGCGGGAGACGCCCGAAAATCTCTGGCACAAATGCCGCCAGTGCAACGCCATGATCTTCACCAAGGAGTGGGAGGAGAACGATTCGGTCTGCCCGCGCTGCGACCATCACGGCCGGATCGGGCCGCGGCAGCGGTTCGAGGGACTGTTCGATCCCGGCTACACCGTGCTGCCGCCGCCGCAGGTGCGCGAGGATCCGTTGAAGTTCCGCGACTCCAAACGCTATGCCGATCGTCTCAAGGCGGCGCGGACCCAGACCGGCCAGGGCGACGCGCTGATCAACGCCCGGGGCACGATCGAGGGGCGGCATGCGGTGGTCGGAGTCCAGGATTTCGCCTTCATGGGCGGCTCGATGGGCCTGGCGGTCGGCGCCGCCTTCCTCGACGGCGCCCGCGCGGCGATCGCCGACCATTGCCCCTATATCATCTTCACCGCAGCCGGCGGCGCCCGCATGCAGGAGGGCATATTGTCGCTGATGCAGATGCCGAGGACGACGGTCGCCATCGCCGAGCTCAAGGAAGCCGGCCTGCCCTATATCGTCGTGCTCACCGATCCGACGACCGGCGGTGTTACCGCTTCCTATGCGATGCTGGGCGACGTCCAGATCGCCGAGCCCGGCGCGCTGATTGGCTTCGCGGGTCAACGGGTGATCGAATCGACCATCCGCGAGAAGCTTCCCGAAGGCTTCCAGCGCGCCGAATATCTGCTCGCCCACGGCATGGTCGACATGGTCGTCCACAGGAAAGCGCTGCGCGAGACGCTGGCCCGGCTGATCGGCTATCTGGCCCCGGAAGAAAAGGCCGCGGCGTGACTTGCCTCCCCGTCGCGCAGCGATGGGGATGGGGACCGCCCGGAGGGTTGTGCAGGGGTGACCGGACGAGGCCTTCGCCATCACGCGCTGGACCCCCGGATTTTCAGACAGGTCACCCCTCCGCCATGCTTCGCATGGTCCCCCTCGCCGCGCCTTCGGCGTAGGGAGGCAATCATGGCCGACCACGCCGTCTCAGACGACCCCGCCGTCCAGCGCCAGCTCGACCGGCTCGCCGCCTTGTCGCCCGGCGCCGACACGCTCGGCCTCGAGCGCATCTCGGCCCTGCTCGACCGACTCGATCATCCGGAGCGGTCGCTGCCGCCGGTCTTCCACGTCGCCGGGACCAACGGCAAGGGCTCGACCTGCGCCTTCCTGCGCGCCGCGATCGAGGCGGCCGGGCTCACCGCCCATGTCTACACCAGCCCCCATCTGGTCCGCTTCAACGAGCGCATACGGCTCGCCGGCCGGCTGATCGACGACGCGGCGCTGGCGGCCTTGCTCGAGGAGACGCTCGACGCCGCCCGCGGCCTCCAGCTCAGCTTCTTCGAGGCGACGACCGCCGCCGCCTTCCTCGCCTTCGCGCGCACGCCGGCGGACGCCTGCGTCATCGAGGTCGGGCTCGGCGGCCGGCTCGACGCGACCAACGTCGTCCCGGCACCGGCAGTCTGCGGCATCGCCCAGCTCGGCCTCGACCACCAGCAGTTCCTCGGCGACCGAATCGAGGAGATCGCGGCGGAGAAGGCCGGCATCGCCAAGGCCGGAGTGCCGCTGGTTACTCAGCTCTATCCGGACCGGCTCGCCCGCCGGATCGCTGAGGTCGCGGCGGCGGCGGGGGCCGCTTGGCTGCCGCGCGCGGGGCGCTGGGATGCCGAGGCCGGCGAGGAGACGCTCGATTATGCCGACGAGCGGGGCGCGCTGGCGCTGCCGCTGCCGCGCCTGCCGGGCGCCCATCAGGCGCTGAACGCCGCGCTCGCCGTCGCCATGCTGCGCCACCAGCGCGCAGTGCCGGTCCGGGAACCGGCGCTGCGGGCGGCGATGGGCTGGGCGGACTGGCCGGCGCGGCTTCAGCGACTCGGTCCCGGGCCGCTCGCCGCGCTGCTCCCGCCGGGCGCCGAGCTCTGGCTCGACGGCGGCCACAATCCCGCAGCCGCCCGCGCCGTCGCCGATTTCTTCCGGGCCCATGTGCCGGTCGGGCGGCCCTTCCACATCGTCCTCGGCCTTCTCGCCAACAAGGACGCCGCGGGCGTGCTGAAGCCGTTCGCCAACCGCGCCGCCACCCTCCACGCGGTGCCCGTTGCCGGCCACCCCCACCATCCGCCGGCCGAGCTCGCCGCCGCGGCCCGCGGCGCCGGCCTCGCCGCGCTGACCGCCGCCGGCGTCGAAGCGGCGCTCGGCTGGATCGCGCGCCACGCCGACCGCGGGCAGCCGCCGATCGTCCTGGTGATGGGCTCGCTCTACCTCGCCGGTGAAGTGCTCGAGGCGAACGGCCAAGCGCCGAACTAGCCGTCCCGAAGCTCGGCCAGAGTCCGCGCCGCCCAGTCGTACATGTCGGCGTCCTTCCGACGCTCCATCTTGTCGAGCCGGCGTACGCGGCGCGCAGTTTCCTCGAGCAGGGGGACGGCCTCCCGCCCGCGGCCGCCGGCGTCCATCGCGTCGTT
>Ga0196963_10000410_pt1 | contig 40508 bp, 27 predicted proteins | sample S1_5metaG_FD_148600 | JGI IMG/M metagenome (GOLD analysis project Ga0196963, IMG submission 148600) | Soil microbial communities from Anza Borrego desert, Southern California, United States - S1_5 | ecosystem: Environmental > Terrestrial > Soil > Desert | place: USA: California | collected... | reverse complement strand
GAACGTCGGCCTCACAGCAGCGGCCCTGCGCGGGGGGCGAAGAAACTGTGCAGCCCGACTGACGAACCGGCCGAAAAACTCGCCTGTTTCCGCGGGTTTTTGTGGCCCGCGGGCTTGCTGAACGGGAGAAGACCTCATACACAACTCTCGTTCGGCTCAGCATCGAGCCCGGCGGAACGGAGATTCCGCCCTGTGTTGCAAGGGAGAAATTATGGCGAAGAAGTCGTCGAAAGCACCCGCGTTCAAGGCCCCGAAGATCACCCCCGCGAGCAAGCCGCGCAAGAAGGGCGAGCTGTTCAACACGCTCGCCGAGCAGACCGGCCTGGCGCGCAAGCAGGTCGCCAGCGTCTTCGACGCGCTCGCCCGCGTGATGGCCGCGGACCTCGCGAAGCCCACGCAGAACAACCCCAAGATCTTCCAGATCCCCGGCATGATGAAGGTCCAGGCGGTGTACAAGCCCGCCTCGCCCGCGCGCAAGGGCATCGACCCGTTCACCAAGCAGGAGAAGATGTTCAAGGCCAAGCCCGCCTCGACGCGCCTCAAGATCCGGGCGCTCAAGAACCTCAAGGCCATGGTGTGACGCCGACGCCGGACCCGAGCCCCGCGAAGGTCCTGGTTTAGACGAGGCAACCGCTCAAGCCGCCCGCCCGACGGGCGGCTTGTGTTTTTGCACCGCGACGCGCCACGCCTCCGCGATGAAGAGCCCGGCGAGGGCGAGGAGAGCGCACGCGACACCGGCGTTGACGACGGCGGGGTCCACGTCCCCCGAGGGAGTCCGCGCCGAGCCCCGCGCCGCGGCCCCGACGCCCGCATGGATCTGCACCACCAGCGCGAGCACCGTGATCACCAGCACGAAGAGGCCCGGCGCGAGCGTGTACCAGAAGCGCCGGCCCTGCTTGTGCAGCCACACGGTGACCCCGATGAGCGTGAGCGCCGCCAGCAGCTGGTTGCTCGTGCCGAAGAGCGTCCAGTACGCGAGGTACGCCTTGGGGTCGGCGAGGAAGAGGAACGCGAGCGGGATCGAGACGGTGACGCCCGCCGCGGCCCAGCGCGCGAACGGGTGCGAGAGGTCGAAGAGCTCGCAGAGCAGGTAGCGCCCCAGCCGCGTCGAGACGTCGAGCGTGTCGAAGACGAACGTCGAGAACGCCATCGCGCCGAATGTCGCGGCGAATAGGAGCGCCTCCTTGCCGAGAAAGACCGTGAGGAAGCTCGCGAGCCCGTCGCCGTAGACGCGGGCCGCGGGCTGCCCCTGCGATTGCTCCGGCGAGAGGATCATGATCGTGGCCAGCGCGATGATCGCCACCACCGCCTCGAGGAGCATCGCGCCGAACGCAACCGGCTTGCAGTGGCTCTCCTTCGCGACCTGCTTGCTCGTCGTGCCGCAGCAGATCAGGCCGTGGAACCCGGAGCACGCGCCGCAGGCGATGGTGACAAACAGGAAAGGCACCAGGAGCGTTCCGACCGGTGGAGCGCCGCTCTCGCCGGCGAGGATCGGCAGCGGGTTCAGAAAGTTCGACGCTTTCTCACTGAACATCGGCTGCTGAATCTCGTAGCCGCCGAAAAGGATCCCGAACGCCCCGATGCCGATCGCGAGATAGAGCACGAACCCGCCGAGGTAGCCGCGCGGCTGCTGCAGGAGCCACATCGGGAGCATCGACGCGATAAGGCAATACGCCAGGATCACCGCGACCCACGTCCCCATGCCGAAGCTGAGGACGCCGTCCAGCTTCGTGCCCGCCCAGACGCACCCGAGCGTCGCGGGGACGAAGACGAGCGTCAGCAGCCACATGGGCGGCTTGAGGAAGCGCTGCGCGACGCCCATCACGATGGCGAGCAGCAGGTAGAGCGTGCTCGCCATCGCGACGGCGCCGCCCTTGTTGAACGCCATCGACAGCCCCTCGAGCTCCTCGGCCTTGCCGGCGAAACTGCTCGCCGTGATCTGCGTGAAGGCGATGATCACGTACAGCAGGGCGAGCCAGATGAACCACAGGATCGCGAGCCCCGCGCGCCTGCCCAGGTGCTCCTTGGCGATCGCCGCGATGCTCCCCGCGCCGTGCCGGACCGATGCGACGAGCGCGGAAAAGTCGTGCACCGCGCCGATGAAGACGACGCCCAGCACGATCCAGAGCACGCACGGACCCCAGCCGAAGACGCCGCACGCGAGGATCGGCCCGGCGATCGGCCCCGCCGCGGCGATCGCCGAGAAGTGCTGCCCCAGGAGGTAGAACGGGCGAGCGGGCACAAAGTCCACACCGTCATTGCGTGCGACGGCGGGCGTCGTCGTGGTGTCGTCGAGGCGGTACTGTCGCGCGATGAACGAGCCGTAGAGGAGGTATCCCAGCGTGAGGAACACAAGCACGCCGAGGGCGAGCAATGAAAGCGTCATGCGCCGCCAGTGGTACCAGAAAGCGCGCGGGGTGTCAAGGAGAAGGGGGTGAGCGGTGATCAGTGACCGGTGAATGGTGGGCGCGTGTCACCCGCGCGACGGGCGATTCCACGCCGCCGGTTGCTCCCATTCACTGATCAGTCCTTGACCCCCGCCACTCCCGTAATGGTGTACTTCCCGAGGGCCTTCTCCAGATCCACCCCGTTGATGTTGGCGAGGGTCGTCAGCCACGCGATGACGTCGGCGAACTCCTCATCCAGGTTCGCCCGCTCCTCCGGGGTGGGCGTCTTGCCGGGGGCGTTGTTCTGGAGGGCCGTCGCGAGTTCTCCCACCTCCTCCATCAACCAAAGGAACGTGCCGGGCGTGCCCCGGGCGGAGTCGGTGGCGTAGTAGCGGTCCTTGATCACCTTCTGAAAGGCGGCAAAGGTCAGGCCGCCGGGCTCCGGGGTCCGGGGAGGCGTCGGTTGGCTGCTCGGCATGGGCGAGCGTACGTTGGGAAGCCGGTCGGGAAGACCGTTTCCGGGGCTTGAACCGGGCGTTCCGGATCGCTACGATCCCTCCCTCCGAGAGGAGCGAGCGCTCCGACCGGGAAGCCCTGGAACACGCATGCCGACGATCAACCAACTGGTCCGCAAACCCCGCCGCCCGCTCGCCAAGATCAACAAGGTCAAGGACCTTGTCGGCTCGCCCGCGAAGCGCGGCGTCTGCATCGTCGTCCGCACGACGACCCCCAAGAAGCCCAACTCGGCGCTCCGCAAGATCGCCCGCGTGCGCCTCTCCAACGGCAAGGAAGTGACGGCGTACATCGGCGGCGAGGGGCACAACCTCCAGGAGCACTCGATCGTGCTCGTCCGCGGCGGCCGCGTGCGCGACCTCCCCGGCGTCCGCTACCACATCGTCCGCGGCACGCTCGACTGCCTCGGCGTCGAGGGCCGCAAGCAGGGCCGCAGCAAGTACGGCGCGAAGCGCGGCAAGACGAGCTGAAGACAATCAAGATCGGGGCCCCGACGGTCGGGGCTCCGGGCAGTAATCGGCGCCGCTCTCCCAGCCGGCGCTCGGTGAACGGAATCGCGGGCCTCTTCCCGCGCGGCCAAAGGAGTTCAGGATGGGCGGCAAGAGCTTTACCAGCGCGGAAGCACAGCTCCGTCCCGACGCCCGCTACGGCGACCGGACGGTTTCTCGTTTCATCAACTCGATCATGTACGACGGCAAGAAGGCCGTCGCCGAGCGCGTGGTCTACGACGCGTTCGACGTGATCCAGCAGAAGCTCGCGAAGGAGACGGACCCGAGCGCGCCCAAGGAGGCCATCGAGGTCTTCCGCATGGCGCTCGACAACGTCAAGCCCTTCGTCGAGGTCCGCAGCAAGCGCATCGGCGGCGCCAACTACCAGGTGCCCATGCCCGTCTCGAAGAAGCGCCAGCAGAGCCTCGCGTTCCGCTGGATCATCGAGGCCGCGCGCAGCGAGAAGGGCCGCCCCATGGCCCAGCGCCTGGCCGAAGAGCTGTACGCCGGCGCCCGCAAGGAGGGCAAGGCGATGCAGACCCGCGACCAGACGCACCGCATGGCCGAGGCCAACCGCGCCTTCGCCCACTTCGCGGGCTGAGCGGACAACAAAGTTCAACGACCAACCCCGCGCCGAAAGGCGCGGGGTTTTTCTTTAGCCGCGTGAATCACCGCGGCGGTCTGCCGCACTCGGCGCACAACGACGCGAGCCCGTCCCACGGGTACGCGCAGTGGATGCACTGGTTCTTGCTCACGCGCCACCAGGCATTGACGCTGCGGGGCCGCATGAGCCAGAGCCCCGCACCTATCGCCGCGAGCACAAGGAATTGAATCGGCAGCGGGCTTTGACGCAGCACTTCGCTCGTGCCGGCTGTACAAACCCACTCCGCCCGCGACCCATCGGCTTTCGCGAAGTCGATTGCGCCCGCGTGGGCGACGTTCCAACGCTTCAAGGGCATGCCGAAGGGAAGGGAAACCGCGTTGGACTTGACATGAGCAAGCAGCGTCTGTCGAGTTTCCTCTTTCTCCGTGTCGATGGTCACATGGCTGACGACACCTCGAACTATGAGCGGCCGATCAACAAGCCCCCGAGTCATCCAAGTGATGTGAATGGTGACCGTGCCTATTGCCGTCGCCGAGCTCCCCGTCGGCATGGAGACGATCGTTCCTGATTCGTCGAAGAGCTGGAAACCGATGCGCTCGGTCGCGCGGGCCGGTGTGTCGCCGGAAGTCAGAGTTTCGACAAGCAACACCGGGCACGGGCGCTCCGCGATAAATATGCCCGCGAGGAGTGCAATGATCGTGATCGCCAGCCGAACGAGATCGGCGACAACGATCCGTTTCAAAGCCGGTGACGAGCGATCGGGCTGACCGTCCGACTTGGGCCGACCCGACGGTTCCGCCATGCGTGAATATAGCGACCGGTCTTCCCCTATCGCCCATCGCCCGATGCCTCGTGCCTCAGAAAGAAAAAGCCCCGGGCTTTCACCCGGGGCTCTCGAAGTCAGACTATCGGTTGTAGCTTACTTGAAACGGATCTTGTCCGTGCCCATGGCGCCGTGGTCGGCGTCCATGCCGCCGCGGGTGGGAGAGGGGGCCGAGCGCTTGCCCTGCTTCTCTTCGCCGCCCTGGCCGCCCTGACCGCCGCCGGCCTGGCTCGTGTCGCCCCACTGGGCGCGCTTGAGCGAGAGGCCGATCTTGCGGTCGGCCTTGTCCACGCGGAGGATCTTGACGTCGATCTCGTCGCCGGGCTTGACCACGTCCTGCGGGTTCTCGACCTTGTGGTCGGCCAGCTCGGAGATGTGGAGCAGGCCCTCGAGGTCGCTCTCGAGCTCCACGAAGACGCCGAAGTTCGTGATCTTCGTGACCGTGCCGCGGACGACCATGCCGGGCTTGTAGTGCTCGGGGATCGCGTGGAGCCACGGATCCTCGGTGAGCTGCTTGATGCCCAGGCTGATGCGCTGCTTGTCGCGATCGACCTCGAGCACGACGCAGCGGACGGCGTCGCCCTTCTTGAGGACCTCGTTGGGGTGCGTGACCTTCTTCGTCCACGACATGTCGGAGACGTGGAGCAGGCCGTCGATGCCCGGCTCGATCTCCACGAACGCGCCGTAGTTGGCGAGGTTGCGGACCGTGCCCTCGATGATGGTGCCCGGCGGGTACTTCTCCCCGACGAGCTCCCAGGGGTTCACCTCGGTCTGCTTCATGCCGAGGCTGATCTCCTGCTTGTCCTTGTTGATCTCGAGGACGACGACGTCCACCTCCTGGCCCTGCGTGAGCGCCTCGCTGGGGTGGTTGATGCGCCGCGTCCAGGACATCTCGGAGATGTGGACCAGGCCCTCGACACCGTCCTCGAGCCGCACGAACGCGCCGTACGGCATGATGCTCGTGACGGCGCCGCGGATGCGCGAGTTGACCGGGAACTTCTTCTCGATCTCCTCCCACGGGCTGGCCTCGCGCTGCTTGAGGCCCAGCGCGATCTTCTCCTTCTCCTTGTCGACGTTGAGCACCTTGACGGTGACGCGCTGGCCGACCTTGAGCAGCTCGCTGGGGTGGTTGACCCGGCCCCAGGACATGTCGGTGATGTGCAGCAGGCCATCGATGCCGCCCAGGTCGATGAACGCGCCGAAGTCGGCGATGTTCTTCACCTCGCCCGTCACCATGTCGCCTTCCTTGATGCTCTCCATCAGGCGCTTCTTCGCAGCGTCGCGCTCCGTCTCGATCAGCTTGCGGCGCGAGACGACGATGTTCCGGCGCTCGAGGTCGATCTTGATCACCTCGGCGCGGACCTTGCGGCCGATGTAGTCCTTCACCTCGCCGGGGCGGCGCACGTCCACCTGCGACGCGGGCAGGAAGACCGGCACGCCGATGTCGACGAGCAGCCCGCCCTTGATGCTCTTCGTGACCGTGCCCTCGACGACGTCGCCCTCCTTCGTCGTGTCCACGATCCGCTGCCACGCCATCATCCGGTCGGCGCGGCGCTTGGAGAGCTGGATCAGCCCTTCCTCGTTCTCGAGCCCCTCGAGCAGGACGCTCACCTCGTCGCCGACGGCGATGGGCGTGCCCTCGAACTCGTCGCGCGGGATCAGCCCCTCGCTCTTGAGGCCCACCTCGACGACCACGTCGTCGCCGGCGAATCCGATCACCTTGCCCTTGATCATCTTCCCGGGCGTCAGGTCCACGCTCTGGACGGTCATCAGCGAGTCCATGTACTCGCTCTTCGACGCCGTCGCGCCCAGCGCGTCGCGCATCATGCGGTCCAGGTCCGTGTCCGCGATCCCCAGCGAAGCGATCAGAGATTCATCGATCATTGCCCAAACTTTCCGGGCCGCACGCCGGGCTCTCGCCCGCGAACGCCCGACGCCGACGCGACGCGGGGGACGCACAAAGCCCGCGGCGTGAAGACGCCGTCGGTCTCGCTCAGCCTTCTTGCTGCGTTCGCGAGACCCGCCCCGAAACCCGGGGCCGGTGCGGAGTTGCACTCATCCGCGCCGGACCGCGACAGCCGCGGCGGCGCAGACCCGGGCGCGTCCGGCCCGGGCCGAAATAGTAGCTGCGTACCGTGCCCCGTGCCGGGCCCGGACCCCCTCCAGAACGGGTTTTTCACCCTCGCTCAAGAGGGAGAGAATCAGGCCGTCTCGCTGGTCAGCGAGCAATTGATTGTGCTCGCGACGATCGTGGGCGCGATCGCCGCCCTCCCCGCTCTTATCGAGTTCATCCTCGAGACCCGCAAGCGCCGCGAGCGCATCGCCCTCTCGCTCGACGATGAGCCCGTCGCGAAGCTCGACGTCCGCATGGCAGGGATGGACGACCTCCTCCACAACGCCGCCGACCTGATCGACCGCGCAAAGCACCCGGACGCCTACGAGTCCCTCCAGCTCGGCAACGAGCTGCTCATCATCGGCCCGGCGCTCTCCGGGAAGAAAACCCTCGCCCGCCGTATCGCGCAGCTCGCGGGGATGGAGCGTCTGATCACGGTCTACAACCCGCGGAACTCTGACGCGCTCGCGAAGGCGAAGTCCCTCCTCCGCCGCAAGACGGACGAGAAGGTTGTTCTCCTCATCCCGAACATCGACGAGGTCTTCGACGAGGACGATCAGGACGACGAGGTCGAGGCCGAACTCGACGGGCTCATCGAGACCGTCGCCGGCCGCAGCAACGTGCTCGTCATCGCCACCGCCTCCGCGTTCCACGAGGGGAGCGACATCGACAACCTCTTCGGCATGAAGATCGTCCTGCCGGGCGCGCAGCGAGACCTGCCAGAGGGCGACGAGATCCCGCAGCGAGCCTTCGTCAAGGACCAGATGCGTCCGCTCATGGCGAGCGTCGCGCGCCTGTACGTCGAGCAGGCCCGGCAGTCAGGCTGCGACTTCGACGGCTTGTCCGACGACGAGACGATCGCCCGCCTCCTCGCCGCGGCCTCGAACCCCGCCGAAATCCAGGACATTCTCGAGGCGGCCCGCACGACGGCGACCTTTCTGCACCGCACGAAGCAGGCGCCTCGGCGCATGATCACGGCCGCCGTCCTCGAGAAGGCCATCTCCCGCGTCATGGCCGGCGCATGACGCCTCACCGCCCCGCGAGCGAGAGCAGCACATCCTCCATCGAGTGCTCGAACGCGCCCCGCGTCAGCACGTCGTCCGCACCCGCGTCGCGCGCCGCTTGGAGCATGGCCTTGTCCACGTGCGGACCCCAGGCCAGCACGCGCACGCCCGCCGCCCGCTTCGCGCGACGCACCAGCGCCAACCCCTCCTCGCCCTTGTCCAGGTCGACGACGACCGCTTTCACCGGGCTGTCGGCCAGCCGGGCCTCGAGCATCTCGATCGTCCGGACGGGCCGCGCGGGGATCCCCAGCCCGTCCGCCACGCCTCGGATCTTGGAAGCCCAGAGCAGGTCCGCCGCGGCGTAGAGAATCATGCCCGCATGATTCGCGCCGGGCGGGGACGACGGCGCCGGCGAACCTCCGAAACCCCCGGAAGGACCGGCCGCAGAGGGCTATGCGCCCCGGAATCCGGCCCCGGAATCCACACGCACGAGTGGCAAAACCGGCCCGAACGGGTACAGTTGCGCCCACCCTGCCGGAGCACGTACGTGCGAGCGGGCAGGCCGTTGTTCGGCATCTCTTCCAAAGCGAGTCCACGGAGTTTCACGCATGGCCACGGTCGCGCCGTCGAAGTCCAACAAAAAGCAGCAGCCCAACAGCAAGGCGGGCGGCAAGGGCCCCGAGCGCCGCGGCGGCGAGTTCGATCACCCGATCTTCGGCGAGCTCGGCTTTCCCGCCGACCCCAACAACCTCTATCGCCAGACCGTCGGCAGCATGCTGCAGGCCGCCGACATCATGGGCCTGCCCCACCACCTCAAGATCATCCTCGCCCAGCCCAAGAACGAGATCATGGTCAACTTCCCCGTCAAGATGGACGACGGGACGTACCGGCTCTTCAAGGGCTACCGCGTGCAGCACAACAACGCGCTCGGGCCGTACAAGGGCGGTCTGCGATTCCACCACGACGTCCACCTCGACGACGTCAAAAGCCTCGCCTTCCTGATGACCATGAAGTGCAGCCTCGTCGGCGTCCCCTACGGCGGCGGCAAGGGCGGCATCAAGGTCGATCCGTACAAGCACAGCCGTGCGGAGATGGAACGCATCGTTCGCCGCTTCACCGCCGCGATCGCCCACCAGATCGGGCCCGATTACGACATCCCCGCGCCGGACGTGGGCAGCAACGCCCAGCACATGGCGTGGATCGCCGACACGTACTCCTTTCTGAGCGAGGTCGGCGGCCATCAGCCCGAGGCCGTCATCACCGGCAAGCCGGTCGAATACGGCGGCAGCCTGGGGCGCGAGAAGGCGACCGGCCAGGGCGTCGTCGACACGCTCGTCGAGCTCCTCCCCGAGGCCGGCATCGACATCAAGAACTGCCGCTTCAGCGTCCTGGGCTTCGGCAACGTGGGCTCCTGGACGGGCAAGATCCTGCAGGACAAGGGCGCCAAGATGCTCGCGACGATGGACCACACGGGCGCCATCCGCAACGACGGCGGCATCGATGCCCACGCCCTCGCCGAGCACGTCCGTAAGACCGGCGGCGTCGCCGGCTTCAAGGGCGCAACCCGCATCGACAAGGACGAGTTCTACAAGACCAAGGTGGACGTCTTCGTCCCCGCCGCCCTCGAGCAGATGATCCAGGAGCCCGAGGCCCAGATGCTCAACTGCAAGGTCGTGGCCGAGGGCGCCAACGCCCCCACCACACCCGGCGGCGAGCGCGTCCTCGAGGCCCGCGGCATCGAGGTCCTCCCGGCCATCCTCTGCAACTCCGGCGGCGTCACCGTGTCGTACTTCGAGTGGGTGCAGAACAAGACCTGCCACCAGTGGGACCTGGCGATGGTGGACCGCGAACTTAACAAGCACATGGTCCACGCCGCGGCGAAGGTCCGCGAGGCCCGCCGCAAGTACAAGTGCGGTCTCCGCACCGCGGCGTACATCGCAGCCTTGGAGCGGCTGCGGAACACCTACGAGATCCGCGGCATTTTCCCGTAAGCCGGCGCCGACGAGACCTCACGAAGCCCCGCGGGCCGGCCCGCGGGGCTTTTTCGTGCGCGGCAAGAAAAACGCGGCGGGCCCCCGAGCCTCCCGCCGCGCATTGAAGGAGACGACGCCGGCTCAGTCGATCGGCACTTCCTTGAAGAGGAGGACGCGGGGCTCCTCCCCGCGGCGGTACACGTTCGAGCGGTCGAGCACCATGAGGAACCGGCGCCGGATCGACGGGACCATCGGCGTCTCGTCGTCGGGCAGGTTCATGACGTCCGACTCCTGGAAGCCCATGATCACGAACCAGACGGCGAAGACGTCGCTGCGCGTCGTGACCGTGTTGAGCATCGCGTTGGCGACGAGGAGCTTTTCGTCGTACTCGTTGGCGACGCCCGGCTCCGTCGGCATGTTGTGCCGGTCCTCGCCGGCGCGGATGCTGTCGAGGTACCTGTGGCTGCTGTTGGATTCCGCGCCGCTTGCGTCCTGGTCGTAACCAAGCGCGTCTACGTTGAACGGTAGCTCGCGGTTGCGGTCGCGGTGCCGCAGCGTTGCCGGCATCGCTGCAGGATCGATCGGCTGGCCGAAGGGCGTACTGCGGATACGCACCGCGAGGAGTTCCGCCGGGGACTGGAAGCCCGTCTGCGACGACAGGCCCATGATCCCTGTCTGCGCTTCACGCCACCCGTTCGGAGCGCTCGGATCACCGATCGAGAAGAAGTTGCGGTCCGAGTCAGTCGGCGCCGTTTCGTAGAACGGAACGCCTTCTTCGACCAGAGGCTGCGGGACGCCGGAGTTGAGCCCGACGATCGTGGAGAGCGATTGGTACGGAGTCGAAACCACCGTCCGCATGTCGCGGTACGCAGCGATGGACGCGCCGAAGTCATTGACCATCGTCCACGGGAACGGAGCACCGCCGTTGGCTTCGGGCCGACGCCACGCAGGGTCCGCATCGCCAGTGCTGGCGTCGAAGGCACGCCGGGGCAGGCCGTTGACGTCTTCCTCCGCCGGGGGCGTCGCCATCGGCAGCGCGCGGAGCACGGCGACCGGCGCCGTGTTGATGTTGACGAGGCCAGGCGTCGCGACGTCTAGGGCCTCGCGGTTGGTCGTCGCGCGGAACTGATCGAGCGCAACGAGCGCGGAGGGGATCGCGGGGCCGAACCAACGGTCCGCCGTGCGGTCGAACTGCGGCGGCAGCGGCGAAGGGCTCGGCGTATTGTCCACGAAAGGAACGAACCTGTCGAGCCACAGATTGCCGCGGTCGAAAAGGAGTACGTCCGTTGGGTCGGTATAGACGCCGCCGACCGTGACCGCGCCGACCTTGGGCGTATCAATCTCAAGGCTGATCGGGTGCCACAGCAACGAGGGATCGGACTGCACTGCCAGCGTCGCCTGCGGCGAACCCGCGACGGCCGACTCATAGAAACCGAGCGACGCCGCCATCGCCTCGCCGAGCGTTGTGTACCGGTAGAGCATCTCCGCCGCGTAGTTCGGCGTGGTGACGTCCTCGATCGTCGGTCGCACGCCCATCGCGTTGTCGAGCGGGGCCTCGATGGCGCAGACACCCATCGGGAGCATCAGGTCGCCGAGCCGGAGCGTGCTGAACTCCTCGGCCACCGCGTTGGCGGCGCCGGACAGCGGCGTGGAGTGCCTGAAGTCCTTGTTCCCTCCGCTCTGGAAGACGAACTGCGGGTAGTAATACGAATACGGGACCGCTGCGAGCCCCGTGTCGGCCGTCACCGCCGGGTGCGTCATCGCGCTCGCGAAGCCTGTTCGGGTCTCGGCGGCTTCGTTCGCGGCGGGCGTCGCGTAATTCGCAGGATGGGCGTGGATATGGCTGTCGATCCTGCCGTCCTGGCCCGGGGCATTCGCCATCCAGCTAAACCACTCGCCCATCGTGAGCCCGGCGGAAGGCATCGAATTCCCGAGGCTGCCGCTCGAGGGAAGGTCGTCGAACTGGTCGAAGTCCAGCGTCGGCGCCATTCCTCCCGTCGCGACGATGTTCCAGGCCGCCGAACCCTCGATCGGCTTGGGCTCGATGCAGTACGCGGGGAACACACCGCCCGGCGTGCTCGTGTTGTCCGAGGCTACCGGTCTCTTCGCTGTGGCCCACATCATGCCGGTCAATCCGGGGGTGTCATCCTGCACGGATGAATTGACGACCCCCTCCGTGTCGTCCTTGAGCCGGACGTTCATTTCCATGTTGGCCGGCAGATGGAACCGGTCGAGAAGCAAGTCGTTTGTGTAGTCGTTCGGCCGGAAGACAACCGTCGGGGGCACGCCTTCACCGGGCGACGGGGAACGCGTCAGCCCGTCCCACTCCAGTCCGATCGGTGAATTGACCGCCACGTCCTGCATCGACTCGTTCAATGACGGGGCCCGCAGCGCACGCCACAGCGTCACCGCTTTCGGCTCGTCGAAATCGCCCGACGTGTCGCGCGGGAGTACGTCCGTATACCCGTCGATGTCCTGGATGTTGGAAGCAATCGTCGGGGTCACCGCCGGGTCCGTCGTTTCGAGCATCGGGACCCAGTACACATCGGCGACGTCATCGTCGTCGATGGTCGTCGATAAATCACCGTCGCTCAAGCCGATCTGCGTCTCCAGCATGAGTCTCGTCGTGTTGACCCCGTACGAATACAAGTCGACGACGAACGGATCGGCGTTCCCGGGGTTGAGTGCGAGCGCGACCGCACGATCGTTGAACCGCGCCGGCGAGACCGACATGGCGTATACCACGACCGACTTGCCCGCAGGGACGACGATCTGCTCGAAGCAATAGACGGCGTTCGCCGATGCATCAAGCGCAAAGTCGCCCGCCTCGCGGCCCGGGAGCGGAGAAGACTCGGCCGAATGCGACGGCTCGTTTCCTCCACGGATAGCATCCCGCTCGGCATCCGTCTGGACCAGCGGCCGCGGCCTCAGCGCCGTCAGCAGATAGGTCTTGTCGCCCCAGCGGATGTAAGAGAAGTCTCTCGTGCTGTCGGCGCGGTCGAGGAGCGACCGTACGTCCATGTTCATGCCGCGCTCGTACGGAGGGCTGACCGCCGCGTTCGGGTCCGCGTCCCCGAATATATTGCCGCCGAGCGCGACGTCCTCGCCGAAAGGGTTCGTGAGCTTGAACGCGACCATCCGGTAGATGAGCTCGGGGTTTTCAGGCTGCCCCGTGTCCGGTACGTCGTGCCGGAACTCCACCGGGTCGCCGGGGTCGCTCGTCCCGGACGCCGGGTCGTTGCTGTAGACCGCGAACGTGCTCACCTGTGTGATGAACGCCTGCGGCTCGACGCCGTACATGTTCAGAACCGGCGAGATAGTCTGCGTCGTGTCACGCGCTAGCTTGCTGTCCGTCGCCGCGTTGTACCCGGTGACTTGCGAGCGCTCGTCCGAGAGGTCGAGGTTCCGGGGCGGGATCACGATCCCGTTCGCGTCCTGCGTCTCTACCTGCCACCAGTAGCAGCCAAAGTTGAACGCGCTCGCGTCGTTCGTCGCCGTGCCGCCGCTGGTCGCGTTGAAGACGTCGTCCGTGATGAACGTGCGAGCCGGGTCCGCCAGCAGCAGCGTGCGGACTGTCGGCTGCTCCGGGATCGAGGTGAAGTTTGTCCCCGCACGCTCGTGGTCAGCCAGGTCGGCCATGTTGACCGACATCGCGCCCGCCGTCATCAACGCCATCTGCGGACCCTGGTACCCGTAGAAGAGCGTCGCGAGCGGTGCTGACACGTTCGGATTCGTCGCGTCCCACGCGTCCGCCAGTGACGACGCGCCCGCGAGCCCCTGCGCGTAACCCCGGAAAAGCCGGTACGCCGTTTCCGAGCGCACGACGTTGCTGCCGTTGGGCGCGGGCACGATCTGACGGGCCTCGCCGGGATCGAGCGCCGCCGCGGCGTTGATCTTCAATTCGTCCGGCGACAATTCGTATGGGTCGATGCGTCCGAACCGGTAATCGGTGAGCACCGGCGTCGCGAGGTTGAGCGTTCGGACCTCGTCCGAAACCCGCAAACTGCGCGCGCCGCTGTTGGTTGTAAGAAGCCGGCGGATGTCGGCGTCCACGCGCGCGAGCGCACGGTCGCGAGGGCTGTTCACCGGCGGAATCACCGCCGCGGAGTCCTCGTACGCGATCCTCTCCTGCCCCAGCGTGCGCGTCGAGCGCAGCGGGTCCAGCAGCAAGCCCGCCGCGACGGCGCTGTCGCGCGGCCCTACGGCCTGCTCCAGCGGCGAGGTGGTCTCCGGATCGTTCATCGACCATCGCGTGAGTAGTTCGCCCAGATCGCCCGGGCCGAAGAGCCCGCCGCTCCGGTACTGCGCCGGAACGGGCGTCACGGCCGCCGGATCAACCTCGTAATAAGCCTCGAACCCTTTCCTGGCCTGCTTCGCGAAAAACGACGCACGCCGCGCGGGCGCGTACACCCACGGGTCACCGCCGAACGTCATCGGCGGCGCTCCCGGACGCCATTCGGAAAACTTCCAGGACTCCGGCGGCACCATGTAGTCCACGTCCGCGAAGGTCGTGAGGCCTCCCGGCTCCGTGTAGTCCGCGCCCTCGCTGTCGTACCCGCCCGGCACCACGCCGCGCGCCACCGCGAGCCGCAACGCGGCATAGCTGTTCACGCCCGTGATCCACGACTGCGCCTCGTCGTAGACGAAGAGCGGGTCGTTCGGATCATTCGGATCGGCGAAGCGCTGGTACCCGCCCGGCTGCGGCGACGCCCCGTCCGGCGACGCGAACGCGTGCCCATCGATCATCGCGAGGACGCGCCGCACGTCGATGTCCGCGGGCGTGAGGCCGATGGGCAACTCGGGCGCGTCCGACCCGTCGACCTTCGGCGGCGCGACCTGGTCCGTCGCGAAGTTGACGTTGATGTTGCCGGAGAGGTCGATCGCGCGGGCGCCGAAGAACCACCGGTACTTCCGCGTGTCCGGCACGATCCACCGCTGCTCGGCCATGTCGCCGGCGTCCACCGCCTGGAAGATGCGCGAGTCGAGGAACCCGTCGCCGTCCGCGTCCACCCACTGGTTTAGCCGGTACTCGGCCGAGCCCGGCAGCTCCGTCACCGGCGGCGTCGCGGGCCTGAACGCGCTGACCTGCCGGTTCGTCCAGTGCGCCGGCACGTCCCGGTCCGCCGCGGCGCCCGTGTCGAGCTGTGTCGTGGTCGCGCCCGTCACGGTGAGCAGCGTCTTCCCCGCGCGCAGCTCGTCCGGCGTCGCGTCGAAGTTGTTCCGCAGGTTGACGAGGTTCACGAACGCCCCGTCCGGCGCCAGGTTGCTGATGAACGGCCAGTCGCGGTTGTCCAGGTACGGGCGCGTCGGGTCCGACGACGGCGCGCCGGTGTTCCACGCCGTCGTGAGCGCCGCGGGCTCGGGCGCCGAGAGGTACGGGTCCGACGCGCTGATCGCAGGCACCTGCAACGGGTCCGTGTCGTCGAAGAACTCCTCCGGCACGTCGCCCGCGGGGTTGAACGCGTGCTCGCCGTTCGCGAGCCCGCCCCGGTCCGTCCGCGCGCTGTAGAGCACGCCCGGCGCGTCCGTGACCTCGCGCCGGAAGGTCGTCACCGCGCCCGTCAGCCCGACGTTCGCCCGGTCGTGCGTCAGCGCGAGCGCGTCATCGCCGATCACCGACTGCACGTACCGCGCGAACTGCTGCGGCGCAAGGTCGAGCTGGTCGCGCTTCACCACCGCCGCCTTCGTGCGTGCGTCCTGGTTCCCCAGCGCGACGTACACGATCGTCACCACCGCCAGCAGCGCGAGCGTCCCCACCACGATCACCAGGAACGAGCCGCGACGGCGCGGATCGCGCCGCACCACCGCCGGGGCGCCCGCGGCGCACCGCAGAGCCGGCGCGCCCGACCCCACCAGCACGGCGCCCACGCCGCCGTCGTTCCCCGTCATCTTCTCGCACATACTCGGCCTCCTGGCTGGCACGCGGCCCGCCGGTGGTACTTCTCGCGCTCTTCACCGCGGCGACGGCGGCGCCGGGACCTCGAACATCAGCTCGAAGGTGCTCTCGATGGTCGAGTCCACCGGGTCCACGACCGTCACGCGCACCCGCACCAGCTTCGGCCACGGCCACGCCGTCGTCCGGCCCTTGGGGTCGTAGTCCGATCCCGCCGGGTCCGTGAACGGCGTGTCGATCGCGCCGTCCCCGTTCATGTCGATCCAGCCGAACGTCGGGTCGTTGAACCCGAAGTACGACGTCACGCTCAGCGGCGGGATCCCGCCCATCGGCGGGTCGTACCCATAGACCAGCCGCTCGCTCACCGGGTAATGGATCACGCGCCCGGTGCCGTCCGGCAGCGTCTCCGGGACGTGCCGCCAGAACCCCTCCGCCGGCGCGTCGCCCGCCGTCGCCGGGTACTGGTAGTCATAAAAACCCACGAGCCCCTGCGGCGCCGGACGCGACGGCAGCGCAGGCCCGTACCACGCCACGTCCCCGGCCGTCGTGATGCCGCCGAACGTCCAGTCGATCGCGAACTCGCTGCACCCCACCACGAGGTTGCTCGCCGTCAGCATCGTCCGGTCAGCCTTCGCCGCGAAGCGCGCCGCCAGCTCCGCCGAGCCCGCGCCCGCCGGACCCGTCATCGCCTCGATCAGCCCGGCCGATCGCGCCTCGGCGCGGATCCGCACGCCCCGCATCCGCGGCTCGAAGTCCGACTCCGCGAGGTTCCCCTCGTCGATGCCCATGTTGTCCGCGGCGGAGACGCACTGCGTGGGCATGAGGTCGTCCATCCAAGAGTGGATGAAGTCCACCGACTCCAACGTGCCCGGCCGCGCCGTCTGCACGTCCCCCGGCACCAGCCACGCCGCGGTCTGCGGGATGATCTGCGACGGACGGCCGGGCGCGACGAGGTCGTAGTACGCCGGCACCGTCTGCGTGCCCGCCGCCGTGTCGGCGAAGCCGACGACGAACGCCCGGATCTCTTCGAGCGACGTCGTCGCGATGTCGACCGTGCCGGAGAGGACGCTGGGCGACATCGGGTACGCGGCGCCCGCGCCGACGCTCGTGTCGTTGTAATTGCTGCCCAGCGCGGCATCACCCGCGAAATGCCAGAGGTGGTCCGCCAGCGGCCCGAAGGGCGGGCCCGGCGTGTACCCGGGGCCGTACCACCGGTTCAGCGAGCGGAACGCGCTCGCGCACGCCGGCTGCCCCGCCACCTGGCACTCCTTGTCCTGCAACAGCGCCGTGTCCCCCGGCGGCGTGAACCCGAACGCCCCCGGCGGGTCCTCGGCGGAGACCTTGAGCGGCGTGAGCAGCGTGACGTGCTGCAGCAAAATCCAGTCCTTCGCGAAGCGGTTGGGGTTGCCGGGCGAATCGACCCCCAGGCGCGCGTCAGAGCCGTTGTTCGTCAGCGGGCCGTTGTTGTCGTTCGCGAAGGCGAACCAGGCCGGCGCGTTCGTGTAGTTCTCCGAGTCCTCGCGCTGCCGCTGCCCGTGCCCGTAATAGATGCGCGCCTCGCGCGCGGTCGCGCGCCAGTCCGTCGTCGCCGGCACCGCCGCGCGCGCGGACGTGTAGTCGCCCCGCGCGAAGAACATGATCTCGTCCACCCGCCGCGGCCGCCCGCGCTCGTCGTCCTCGTTCAGCGGCACCACGTCCTGGAGCGGGTCGAACCCGTCGTCCGCGTCGGCGTCCGCGAACTGCTGCCGGATCACGAGGCACCCGTCCCGCGACATCCGCGAGAAGTTCTGCCGCATCTCCAGCTCGAGCAGGCGCGCGTACTGATTCACGCGGCTCAGCCGCCGCCCCGCCGACACCGTCTTGCCCACCGCGTTGAAGATCGCCGCCAGGCCGATCGCCACCACGAGCACCGCCGAGAGCGCGACGAGGATCTCCAGCAACGTGAAGCCGCCGCGGCGTGCGGAAAGGACGGACGGAGTTGACGCTTTCTTGCCCACGGTTCGTCCTTGTTGTTAGCGATTCGGCGCCGGCACGGTGAAGACGCGCACGCCGACGGGGACCTGCGGCGTCCCGAGCACGGAAACCGTTGCGCTGAAGGTGCCGTCGCGGTCGATGAACTCCGAACGCGGCATGGAGGGCTCGACGGTCAGGACCGTCGCCGAGGCGCCGGCGTCGTCGGCGCGGGACTCGACCTTGACGACGCGGTAGATGTTCCCCCGCGGGGAAACGAACTGCTGCCCCCCCTGCGCGAAGAAACCCCCGAGCTGGCCCCCCACCGTGAACTCGTTCTCGAAGCCGCGCTCGTTCAGCGCCTCGTCGTTGAACGCCGTCAGCGGGATATCGTCGCGGATCCGCGAGTACTGGTACCCGCTCCCCACCTGCCCGCGTCCGCCGTCGAAGGTCGGGCGGCCGTTGCTGTCCTCGGCGACGGGCACCCAGTTCCCCTCCGCGAAGCGCGTGTGCAGCGTCTGGCCGTCGCGTCGGATCCCCGAGTCGATGCGGCGCACAAAGACCGCGACCATCACCGAGTCCTTGAGCCCCGCGTCCGCCGGGGCGTTGGCGTCGAGGTCGCCCAGCTCACGCCGCACGCGCCGCGCGGCGATGTCCCACACGAAGCGCGGCTCGTCCGCGGCGCTCAGCTGCTCCGCGTTCGGCCCCTGCGCCGGCAACCGGGGCGACGGGCTCATGCGCTCGTAGAGCGAGATGTACGCCGTGCCCGCGACGCCGTCCTCGCCCACGCGGATCGTGAACGGCCGGAGCGGGTCGTTCAGCGTGACGTACGAGAACATCGGGTCCGCGTCGTCCGCCGCGGGCACCCGCCACGCCCCGTCGTCGCTCCACCACGCGCTGCCGGTGGAGATCCGCCTCAGCATGTCCCAACCCCGGTCCTGGAAGACCAGGCTCGTGCTCGCGGTCAGGAAGCTCTCGGCCGAGCGAGCGATGGACTCCCCCTCCACCGTGTCGGAGGCCTGGCGTTGCTGCACCACCACCGCCGGGAAGACGGCGGCCAGGCCGAGCAGCCCCAGGCCGAGGATGATCACCCCGAGCAGCACCTCGATGAGTGTGAAACCGCTGCGAGCGAACCGACGGTTCATGGCAGAACCTCCTGCGCTTGCCCCAGCGAGCGCGTGAGCGTGAAAATGCGGGCCTCGTACGGCTCGAACGGCGCGACGCCCGGCGTCTGCGTGCCGTTGATGTTCCCCGTGATCCACGTGTTGACAAGCGTGACGACGCCCTGCAGGTCCGTCCCGTTCGGGAAGAGCGCGAGATCGATCGTCGGCGTGACCTCGTCCGCGTAGAGCGAGCGCGTCGCGGGGTTCAGGCGCCGGGCGCCGACGCCGCGCGCGAGCACCGCCTCGTCCATCAGCGCCAGCTCCATCACCGGCCGGCAGAGGACCGTGTCGCTCGAGCGTGAGCCGATCAGCCGGTGCAGGTCGGTCGTCTCCGAGTCGGCGTTCAGATGGATGTTGCGGTTCGCGAGCAAGCGTCGGACGAACTGCCCGGTGTTGTCCGCGTCGTGCAGGTGATACGTCCCGAAGGGCTCGACCTCGTGGTACTCCTCGTTCCCGGAGGGGGACACGACGAGGAAAGGCCGCGCGTCCCCCGTCGCCAGCCTGCCCGTCTGCCCCTCGAAGCGCACCGCGAACGTCTGCCGCTTCCACCCCTCCTCGCCCGTCGCGTCGTCGGGGTCGAGGAACGACGTTTCCGGAAAGACCCAGGCGCCGGGAAGTTCGACCCCGTCCGGGATGCTCCCCGTGCTGTCGTACCAGCCGTGGAACCGGCTGTCGTCGCCCGCGAAGTGGATCGAGCCCGGCGGCGCGAAGCCGCGCACCGTCCAGCCGGCCGGGAGCGTCACCGGCTCCACGTTCGGCACCGGCACGAAGACCTCCCGATCCGCGCGGAAGCCCTGCTCGTCGTTGTTCTCGCCGATGCGTTCGTCGTCCACGAGCACGCCCACGCGCTCGCAGGCGATCACGGTCGTCTTCCCGTTCTCGAAGAAGAAGACCGCCGCCGCGTCCCCGCCGTCGGTGCGGATCGCGGCGTCGCGGGCCCCCGTCAGCGCGACGCGCAGCTGGTTCTCGGCGAGCGAGCGCTCCGACGAGCCGATGAGCCCGCGAAGGCCGAGCGCCGCGAGCCCGAGCAGAAGCACGAGGATGCCCGCGACGACAAGCAACTCGAGGATCGAGAAGCCGGGCCGAGCGGAACGGACAGAGTTGTAGCGACCGTTCCTCAACTTTCGCTCCCCACCTTCACGATGTTGTCCTTCTCCGCCTGCAAGCGCAGCCGCCTCTCCTCAGCCGCGGGCAAGTTGCCGACCGAAACGCCCATGCGGCGCTGCAGCTCGGACAGCTCCTCGTCGCCGAACGCACGGTTCGGCCCCGCCGCGACGATCGCCCACGACGCTTCTCGCAGCTCGACGGAGACGTCGAGGTCGCGGTCCGCCGGTGTGCCCGCCATCTGCGTACCGCGTCGCCCGACGATGTTGGGCATATTGATGTCGTCCGCGTCCTCGACGATGAACCGGCCCGAGCCCGCCGGCTCCTCGCGGCCGCGGAGCCAGAAGTAATACCGCACGGGGATGTCGTTGACGTCGCGCACATACACCAGCTCCGGCCGTGCCGGATCGGTGAAGACGCGGAGCGAGCCGTTGGTCTTGATGTACGAATCGATGGTCCGGCCCGTGCGCTTGCGGTCCGCCGTCGCCACCAGCATCGTCCGCGGCACCTCGAAGGTGCCGTCGCGCGCGGGCGGGTACATCCCCGCGCCGTCCACGCCGTCCATCGGCAGGTCGGTGATCGCGTTCCCGTACGGGTACTGCACCGCGCCGACGATGTACGCGCCGAGCGAGACCTCGCTGAACCGGAAGTCGATGAAGGGATTCTGGCCGTTCAGATCCCCTTGTGGCGTGCGGAGGTAGGCCGCGTCCGCCGCGACGGACCGGCGGTAGACGTTGAGCGCGTTCTGCGGCCCCGTCGTGATCACGTCCGCCAGCGGCGGCACCGCCGGCGTGAGCAGCTCGCCCGACCGGTCCTTCACCAGCGGCGGGAGGAACCCCGCGTCACGCCGGAACTGCTCGACCGCCGTCCGGGCGTCGGTCGCCGCGGTGGCCTGCACCGCGTTGGTCGCGGCGCGCCGCCCGGCGCGGATGCCCACGATGAGCAGGCCGATGAGCAGCGCCAGCACGGCGACCGACATCAATAGCTCGACCATGGTGAACGCGCGCCCGCGCGCGGACCCGGACGGGGATGGAGCGTGAGCGTGCATCCGGACTCCCTTTCTGCGGGTCAGACCGCGCCGCCGCCCTGGAGCGACTCGATCATCTTGACCAGCGGCAGGAACATCGCGATGACGATCGTGCCGACGAAGCCGCCGAGGAACACGACCATCAGCGGCTCGAGCAGGCTCACGAGGCTGGCGACCGCGACATCCACCTCCTCGTCGTAGTTGTCCGCGATCTTCATCAGCATCGCGTCGAGCTCGCCCGTCTCCTCGCCCACGTCGATCATGTTGACCACGATCGCGTCGCACGTCTTGCTCTCGCGCAGCGGGCCCGCGAACCCCTCGCCCTCGCGGATGCTGTCGTGCACCTTCTGCAGCGCCTTCTCGAAGACGTAGTTGCCGCTCGTTTCCTTGGTGATCTTGATCGCCTCGAGGATCGGCACGCCAGCCGCGACGAGCGTGCCCAGCGTGCGGGTGAAGCGCGCGATCACCGTCTTGCGCACCAGCTGGCCGAAGACCGGCAGGCGCAGCAGCAGGATGTCCGTGACCGCGCGGCCGGGCTCGGTCTTCCGGATGAGCTTGAAGAGGATCCACGCGATGATCGGCGACGGGAGCGCGATGATCCACCCGGGGATCGCCTGGCCCGGGTTGGTCCCGGCGAACCAGCGGCTCGTGCTGATGAGCCAGATCGTGAGCGCCGGCAGGTCGACGCCGAAGTCCTTGAAGATCTCCTCGAACTTCGGGATGATGAAGACCATGATGCCCGTCAGGATCAGCGTCGCGATCGAGACGACGACCACGGGGTAGACCATCGCGCCGCGGATCTTCCGCTTGAGGCGCTGGCTCTTCTCCATGAACTCGCTCAGGCGCTGGAGGATGATGTCCAGCACGCCGCCCACCTCGCCCGCCGCCACCATCTTGACGTACAGGTGGTTGAAGCACTTGGGGAACTTGCCCATCGCCTCCGACAGCGAGCTCCCCCCCTCGACCTCCTCGCAGACGCCGATGAGGACGTTCTTGAGTCGACCGGGTTTCTGCTGCGCCTCCAGGATCTGAAGCGACCGCAGCAGCGGCAGGCCGGCGTCCTGCAGCGTCGAGAGCTGGCGCGTGAACGTCGTCAGCGGCTTGGCGCCGACGCTGCCGCCCCCGCCCCGGCGCTTCCTCGGCTTGGCCGCCGTCGGCTCGCCCGGCTTGGGGCCGCCCGCGCTCTTCTTCCCCGCCTCCTTGATGTTGGAGGGGTAGAGCCCCTGGCTCTTGATCTTCTGGATCGCCTCTTCGGTGCTGCCGGCCTCGATGGTGCCCTTCTGGGGCTTGCCCGAGGCGTTGAGCGCTTCGTACGCGTACGTCGCCATGGCCTGTCGCCTTCCGGTATGGGCCGCGACGGCGCGCACGGCGCCGCGCGGATCAGTCCTCTTCGCTCAGCGTCTCCCGCACGACCTCGTCGATCGTGGTGACGCCGTCGTAAATCGCCATCAGCCCGCTCTCCCGCAGGCTGCGCATGCCGCGCTGCCGCGAATAGCGGCGCAGCGCGGTCGTGTTCGCGTTCTTCATGACCATCTCGCGCATGGTGTCGTCCATGGTCATGATCTCGAAGATCGCCATCCGCCCGCGGTAGCCGCTGCCGTTGCAGTTCTCGCACGGCTGGCCGTTCACCTTCCCCGAGCCCCGCGCGAACTTCCGCCCGCGCACCATCTCGGGACGCAGATTCAGCTCCATCAGCATCTCCTCCGTCGGCTCGAAGTGCTCCTTGCACTTCTTGCAGACGGTGCGCACGAGGCGCTGCGCCACGATCCCCTCGATCGTCGCGGTGAGGAGGAACGGCTCGATCCCCAGGTCCACGAGCCGGATGATGCTGCTGGGCGCGTCGTTGGTGTGCAGCGTCGAGAGCACAAGGTGGCCGGTGAGCGACGCCTGCACCGCGATCTGCGCCGTCTCCAGGTCGCGGATCTCGCCGACGAGGATCACGTCCGGGTCCTGACGCAGGAAGCTGCGCAGCGCCTTGGCGAACGTGAGGCCCGCCTCCTCGTTCACCTGGACCTGGCAGAGGCCGTCGATGTCGTACTCGACCGGGTCCTCGGCCGTCAGGATCTTGGTCTCGATGTCGTTGAGCTTCGCCAGGGCGGCGTACAGCGTCGTCGTCTTGCCCGAGCCCGTCGGGCCCGTCACCACCACGATGCCGTTGGGCTTCTGGATCAGCCGCACCACGGTGTCGAGGTCGTCGGGGCGCAGACCGATGCGGTCGATGCTCAGCTCGACGTTGCTCCGGTCCAGCACGCGCATCACGCACGACTCGCCGTAGATCGTCGGCAGGATCGCGATACGCAGGTCCACCGGGTTGCCCCCCACCGTCAGCTCGACGCGCCCGTCCTGCGGCAGGCGCCGCTCGGCGATGTCGAGGTCCGCCATGACCTTGATGCGCGAGATGATCGCGGGGCCCAGCTGCTTGGGCGGCGGCACCATCTCGTACAGCACGCCGTCGATGCGGTACCGCATCTTGAACTCGTTCTCGAAGGGCTCGAAGTGGATGTCGCTCGCCCGGTCCTTGATGGCCTGCATGAGCACGAGGTTCAGCAGCTTGACGACCTGGTTGTCGTTGGCCGCCTCGGTCAGCGCGTCCAGGTCGATCGACTGATCGCTCCGGCCCCCCAGCGCTTGGAACTTCTGCGCGTCGACCTTCAGGCTCGAGACGACGTCGGCGACCGACTCCTTCCTGGAGAAGTGCTGCTTGATCTGCGCGTCGATGATCGCCGGGTCCGCGACGACCGCCTCGACCTGACCCCCCAGGAGCAGGCGGAGGTCGTCCACCGCCCGGAAGTTGTTGGGGGACTTCATCGCGATCTTGAGCCGCTTGCTCGTCGGATTATGCTCGATCGGGATGACCTCGTACATCCGCACGTTCTCGGCCGGGATGACGTCCTTGAGACGGTCCTCCATCTCAAACTTGGAGAGGTCGACGAACGCCATACCCGCCTGGCCGGCCAGCGCCGCGGCGATATCAATCTGCGAGCAGTACCCCAACTCAACCAACAACTGACCAAGGGGCACCTTGCGGGTCAGCTGGATGGTCAGAGCTTCATGGACCTGCTCGCGGGTCACTTTCCCCATTTTGGTGAGGATGCGACCGATCTTGCGGCCCTTGAGTTCAGCGAGGTCGAGGTTCGGCGTGTTTGCAGGGGGCATGACAAACTCCGTACGCCGAGCGCGGGGCGCTCGCCGCGTACCGGGAGCACCCCACATTCGACGAGCATAACCGGACAGTTGCGGTCCGTGTGCGGGTCAATGCGAAAGATTTGGACAGCCCGTTGAGATTTTTGCTTAACCAGTCTTCTTTGGCGTCTTGCCTGGCTCTTCAGCCCCTGCAGCCGCCTCTTCCTCGTCCCACTCGATTCTGCCCGTCGTCCGCCCGATCGAGCGGAGCTTGTTGGACAGGTCGGCGGGATTTTTGCTCACGTCAATCATCTCATCCGCGGCGATCTTGCCGGCCATGTACAACTGCCAAAGGTGGTCATCAAGCAGCTGCATCCCGAACTTCTTGCCAGTCTGGATCATCGAGTCAATACGGAACGTCTTCGCGTCGCGGATCAGGTTCTGAATGGCCGGGGTGATCACCATGAACTCATACGCCGCAATCATCCCCGTAGTGTCTACCCTGGTCAGGAGAGCTTGGCTCAACACCGCAATCATGGCGGTTGAAAGCTGAACGCGGATCTGGTTCTGCTGCGTGACCGGGAACGCGTCCACGATACGGTCGATCGTCTTGGCGGCCCCCGTCGTGTGGAGGGTGCCGAAAACCAAGTGACCCGTCTCGGCGGCGCGGACGGCGGACTCGATCGTTTCGAGGTCGCGCATTTCACCGACCAGAATCACGTCCGGGTCCTGACGCAGGACGCGGCGGAGCGCCTCGGCGAAGTTCGGGACGTCGTTTCCCACTTCGCGCTGATTGAGCACCGACTTCTTGTGGTAGTGGTAGTACTCGATCGGGTCTTCCATGGTCACGATGTGCCGGTCCATGTTCGTGTTGATGTAGTCGATCATGGTGGCCAGCGTGGTCGTCTTGCCCGAACCGGTGGGGCCGGTCACGAGAAAAAGACCGCGGGGGCGGCGGATGAGCTCGAGCACCTGTTCGGGGAGACCGATCTGCTCGAACGTCAGCAGCTTGCTCGGGATCTGGCGGAGGACGATCGCGAGGTCGCCGCGCTGGCGGAAGACTGAAACGCGGAAGCGGGCCGCTTCGCCGTAGGCGAACCCGAAGTCGGTGGTGCCCTCTTCCTGCAGTTCCTGCTGGTTGCGCTCCGGGGTGATGGACTTCATCAGCGAAACCATGTCCTCGCTGTCCAGCACCTTGGTCTGGAGGCTGCGCAGGTTGCCGTGCAGGCGCACCGTCGGGGGGCGTCCCACCGTGAGGTGGAGGTCGGAAGCGCCGAACTTCACGACGGTGTCGAGGAGGCGGTCGATCTGCATCGTGGACATGGGCTCACTCCGTCCGGCGGCGCGTCGGCCGCCTCAAGTCGTCAGGCGCTTGTCTGCTCCACCACTTCGTTGTCAACATCGATCTGCGTCGTCGCGGCGATCTCGCGCGGGGTCGAGACGCCGTTCAGGATCTTGATGCGGCCGTCCTCGACGAGGGGACGCATGCCGTTCGCCAAGGCGGCTCGGCGGAGCTCCGAGACGGGCGCCAGCTGGAAGGCCAGCTCGCGGACCTCGGAGTTCATCTGCATCATCTCGAAGATGGCCTTGCGTCCGCGGTAGCCGGTGCCGGTGCAGTTGTCGCACCCCTCGCCCTGCATGATCCGGCCCATGCCCTCCTCGCGCTTGATGCCGACGAGGCGGAGGTGCTTGTCGTCGATTTCCTCGGGGCGGGCCGGGCGCTTGCACTTCGGGCAGATCACGCGGATGAGGCGCTGCGCCATGATCGCCTGGATCGAACTGGCGACGAGGAAGGGCTTGACGCCCATGTCGATCAGACGGGTGATCGCGCTGGGCGCGTCGTTGGTGTGGAGCGTCGAGAAGACGAGGTGGCCGGTGAGGGCCGCCTGGATGGCGATCTCGGCCACTTCCTTGTCGCGGATTTCGCCCACCAGGATGATGTTGGGCGCCTGGCGCAGCATCGAGCGCAGGATCTCCTTAAAACCCAGCCCGATGCCCTCGCGGATCTGGCACTGGTTGATGCCCTGGAAGTTGTACTCGACCGGGTCCTCGGCGGTGATGATCTTTTTGTCGGGCCGGTTGAGGACGTCGAGCGCCGAGTAGAGCGTCGTCGTCTTGCCCGAACCGGTCGGCCCCGTGACGAGGAAGATGCCGTTGGGGCGGCGGATGATCCGGTTGAAGATCGCGAGGTTGTCGGGCTCGAAGCCGAGGTTCACGAGACCGATGCGGACGCTGTCGGGGCGCAGAATACGGAGGACGATGCTCTCGCCGTGGTACGCGGGGCAGCTGCTGACGCGGAAGTCGATGGTCGCGGCGTCCACGTCCATTTTGATGCGGCCGTCCTGCGGGATGCGCTTCTCGGCGATGTTGATGCCCGCCATCAGCTTCACGCGGCTCAGCAGGGCGTTCTGCATGCGCTTGGGCAGGTTGTCGCGCTCCATGCAGACGCCGTCGATGCGGTACCGGAGGCGCACGCGGTCGGCCATCGGCTCGATGTGGATGTCGCTCGCGCGTCCGCGCACCGCCTCTGCGATGATGCGGTTGGCGAGCTTCACGATCGGCGCGTCGTCGTCGGCGACGTCGATGGACTTATCGAGCGAGCGGTCCACCGACTTGTCGACGCTGCTGTCGATCGAGCTGGTGACGAGGCTCTCGCCGGCCTTGAACGTGCGCGCGGTGCCCGCGGCCGAGGCCTCGAGGAACCGCTTGATCTGTCCCTTGGCGGCGAGCTTGGGCTCGATCTCCAGGTTCAGGCGGAACCGGAGCATGTCCATCAGCTGCAGGTCGAGGGGGTCGTGGATGATCAGCTGCAGCCGGCCGTTCTGGCGCGTCAGCGGCAGGATCATGTGTTTCTTGACGAGATCGTCGGGGATGAGCTTGAGGTCGATCTTGTCGACGGCGCCGGCCTGGCCGAGGTCGAAGTACTCGAAGCCGAACTGGCTCGCGAGCGCCTTGGCGACCTGGTCTTCCTTGACGTAACCGAGCTCGGTCAACGCCTCGCCCAGCCGCTTGCCGCCGCTCTTGGCGGCCTGCGCGGCTTTGTCGATCTGCTCGGGTGTCACCACCCCCCAGCCAACGAGGATTTCGCCGATCTTCTTGCGTGAACGTGCCATGCGGCTCTCGGGTCTCCGTCGGACGTGGCGACGCCGCCCAAGCGCTTCATTCGCACCCGGCGGCGGGAAGGGATTATCAGGGAGCCAACCCCGCGGGACAATCGCGGGGTCGCGGTATTTGCTCTCTGTTCGGCCCCCGGTAGCGCGGAGTTCCCGTCCGGGACGTTCAAGATCAGGAATCGCCCTCTTCCCTACTCTCACGCGCGCCGGCCGGTTGCGGCCCGCCCGTTCGCGCCTCACACCATGACACCACCCCGCATTCTTATCACCGCCGGGCCGACGCACGAACCGATCGACGCCGTGCGATTCGTCGGGAACCGGTCCTCCGGGCGCATGGGCGTCGCGATCGCGGACGCGGCGGCGGCCCGCGGCTGGGACGTCGATCTGCTGATGGGACCGGCGCCGGCCGCCCCCGCGGACGCCCGCGTCCGCGTGACGCGGTTCCGGACGTGCGAGGATCTGCGCCGCCTGCTCCGCGAGCACGTCGTCCGGGCCGACGTGCTCGTCATGGCGGCCGCGGTGGCGGACTATCGGCCCAAGATCGATCCCCAGTTCTTCGGCGGGAAGTTCCGGCGCAAGAGCGAAACGCTGGTGCTGGAACTCGAGCCCACGCCGGACTTGCTCGCGGAGGTCGCGCGCGTCCGAACACCGTCGCAGCTGTTCGTCGGGTTCGCGCTCGAGCCGCGTGAAGAAATGGTCGCGGCGGCGAAGGCCAAGATGGAGCGCAAGGGGATCGACATGGTGGTCGCGAACCCGCTGGAAACCATGGACAGCGACGCGATCGAGGCGACCGTGCTGTACCGCGACGGCGCGCCGACGCGGTCGGCCGCAAAGACGAGCAAGATCGAGGCCGCGGCGTGGCTCGTCGATCTGATCGACGCGGCGTGGCGGACCAAGGCGCCGGCGTCCGCGGCGGCCACCGGTGCATCGGCATGAATCGCCGGCCCGGACGACACCCAGGCGGCGATCCGCGACGCGATGACCGGCGGCCGCCGCGCCGGAACATCCGGCAGGGCGACGGCCCGCCGCGTCGTGCCCAGAGCGGCATCGGCGGCGGTCTCCGCATCGTGCACGAAGACGAGGCGGTGCTCGTGGTCGACAAGCCCGTCGGTTTGCCCTCGGTCGCGCCGCCGGGGCAGGACGTGGACAACGCCTTCGGCTTCGTGAAGGAGTATGCCCGCGACAAGGCCAGGCGGCGGGGCGTGCGCGCGTGGGTGATCCACCGGCTTGACAAGGAGGCCTCGGGGCTGCTGATCTTCGCCAAGACGGAGACGGGCTTTCACTGGCTTAAGGAAGACTTCCGGGCCAAGCGCGTGCACCGGCTGTACGCGGCGGTGGTCGAGGGGGAGTTCCCGGTGGCGCCGGGGGGCGCGCTCGCGGCGGGCACGGTGCAGAACTATTTGTACGAGGACGAGCGCGGGATCGTGCACGGCGTGGACTCGCCCACGCGGGCCCCGCGCGTGACCGCGCCGCTGGAGCGCGGCGCGGGCGAACCGCGGCTGGCGGTGACGCACTACCGCGTGCTGGCGCAGGGGCACGGGCGGGCGCTTGTGCAGGTGCGGCTGGAGACGGGGCGCAAGCATCAGATCCGCGTGCACATGGCGAAGATCGGGCACCCGATCGTCGGCGACCGTCGGTACGGCGCGACGACGGACCCGGTGCAGCGGGTGTGCCTGCACGCGGTGGAGCTGGGCTTCACGCACCCTGGCTCCGGACAGATGGTGCGGCTGCGGAGCGAGATGCCGGGCGCTTTCAAGATGCTCGTCGGCGGCGCGGACGCGGTGAAGGGGGCCGAGCAGCCGGCCGAGACGGCCGCGCCGTCGTTCACGGTCTCGGCGCCTCGGCAGCCCCGCCCCGCGGAGAGCGTGGGGGCAGCCCCGCCGGCGTCGGGTTCGTGGGAGCACGTCGCGGGTTGGTACCGCCATCTGATTGACGAGCGTGGGAGCGACCATCACGAGGAGGTGATCCTGCCCGGGACGCTGCGGCTGCTGCGGTGCGCCCCGGGCGAACGCGTGCTCGACGTTGCCTGCGGCGAGGGGCAGCTCTGCCGGCGCCTCGCGGACATGGGCGTGCTGTGCGCGGGCGTGGACGGCTCTCCCTCGTTGATCGCGGCGGCGGCGCGGGCCGATTCACGGTCCGTGTACGTCGCGGCGGACGCGCGCGACCTGAGCGCGGTGAAGCTGCCGGGCCCGTTCGACGCGGCGGCGTGCGTGATGGCGCTCATGAACATCGAGCCGCTGACGCCGGTGTTCGAGGGCGTCGCGCGTGCGCTGCGGCCGGGCGGGCGGTTCGTGGGCGTGATTCTGCACCCGGCGTTCCGCGCGCCGGGCCAGACGTCGTGGGGCTGGGACGACCGGGGACGCGACGGCGTGCGGCAGTACCGGCGCGTGGACGGGTACCTCTCGCACGGGCAGCGCGAGATCGTGATGAACCCGGGCGCCGCGTCGTCGGGCAAGCAGGCCGTGACGACGATCACGTACCACCGGCCGCTCCAGACGTACGCCCGGCTGCTCGCCGACGCGAGGTTCGCGATCGAGGCGATCGAGGAGTGGACGAGCGCGCGGGCAAGCCAGCCCGGCCCGCGTGCGGCGGAGGAAAACCGGGCGCGGCGCGAGATCCCGATGTTCCTCGCGTTCCGGGCGGTCAAGGCGTCGTGAACCGGGACAAGTACAGCTTCGTCGCGCACCGCGACCTGCCGATCATGAATCCGATCGGCGGCGCGGCGGTGGACCACCTCATCGATCTCGCGGCGCTGCCGCGCGGCGGGCGCGTGCTGGATATCGGCGCGGGGTGGTGCGAACTGGCGAGACGGCTCGTCGAGCGCTACGGCGTCAGCGCGGATTGCGTGGAGCGATCGGCCCTGCTGTGCGAGGGAGCGAGGGAGCGCGCGAAGACGCGGGCGCCGGGCGGGCGGCTGCGCATCCACCAGGAGGACGCGGCCGCGTTTGCGGCGACATTGCCGCCCGGGGCGTATGACATGACGATCTGCACCGGCTCCACGCACGCGCTGGGCGGTCTGGACGCGACGGCGGCGAGTCTCGCGGCGCTCACCCGCGCGGGCGGGCTCGTGCTCGTCGGCGAGGGGTACTGGCGGACGCCGCCGAGCGACGCGTATCTGCGCGAGTCGGGGATCGGTCGCGACGAGTTCGGCTCGTTCGCCGGCGCCTTCGATCGGATCTCGGCCGCCGGGCTGCGGCCGGTTTTCGCGACCGGCGCGAGCGAGCAGGATTGGGACCGCTACGAGTGGTCGCACGCGCGGGCGATCGAGGAGTACTGCGAATCGCATCCGGGCGACCCGGACGCGCCGGCGATGTTGGAACGCAGCCGCGCGTGGAGGCGGGCGTACGTGCGCGGCGGCCGCGAGCACCTCGGGTTCGCGGTTCTGCTGTGCCGGCGCGTATCATGAGCGTGCACGCGGGCGTAACTCAGTGGTAGAGTGACAGCCTTCCAAGCTGTACGTCGGGGGTTCGAATCCCCTCGCCCGCTTTGACCGTTTGAGTTGTGCGTGGCAATCGGCGAGCGGTCGCCTCGGGGAAGGTCGCGGCGCACCGCTGCGTCCAGCGCATCGAACTCGGTTCGCGGCGTCGACGGTGGGTCGGACGCCGCGGGACTTCCGTTCGAGCGGGTCTTCCGCGAGGTCCCTCCCGCGGAGGCCCCTGCGGGGTCGGCTTCGTCGGGGCCCGCGTCAGGGTTGCCGGCCGAAGGCCGTCTCGCCGCGCGCCACCGCACGGATCGCGTGGAAAATACGCTCCATGTCCCCGTTCTTCGAGACAAAGCCCCACGCGCCGCTGTCGGTCGCGGCGTCGATGGTCGCCGGGTCGTCGTGGCCGCTCATCACGATGGCGCGGGTCTTCGGGCAGTGCCGCGCGGCGTCGGCGATCGCCGCGAGCGGGTTCTCCCCGGGCATCGTGAGGTCGATGAGCACGACGTCGGGCTGTCGGGACTCGACCTCGCGGCGGAGGTCGTTGGCGCTGTGCAGCGTGCCCACGCTCTCCATGTCCGGCTCGGCGCCGATGGCGGCGCACACGACCTCCGCGAGGTCGGTGTTGTCGTCGACGCACAGGACTCGGATAGTTCCGACCAACTCACTCTCCTCGGCGGGCGGCGGCGCGGCCCGTCAGCGACAGAAGGGTCGCCAGCAATTCCGCGGCTTCGACGGGCTTCGTCAGGTGCGATTGGTACCCCGCCAAGAGTGCGCGGGTCCGGTCCTCCGAGCGGGCGAACGCGGTCAGCGCCGCCGCGGGGAGTGTATAACGGCGGGCTCGCGCCTCGGCGATGAACTCGTACCCGTCCTTGCGGGGCATGCCGACGTCGCTCAGGAGCGCGTCGAACTCGCCGCCCGCGAGGGCGCGGAGGCCTTCGTCCGCGCTCGCGGCGGTCGCCACGGTCGCGCCGTACTCCTCGAGCACCCGCCTGATCATGTCGAGGGCGTCGGGCTCGTCGTCGACAACGAGGATTCGCAGCCCGGAGAGATCGGCGTCGCCGGGGTCCTGCGGCGCGGAGGTCGCGAGCGGGTGCGCGCGCCCCGGCTCGTCGTGCGTGTGCACGATGGCGATGGGCAGCTCGACGATGAATGTGGCGCCACGCCCGGCGCCGTCGCTGTGGGCGCGGATCTGGCCGCCGTGCATCTCCACGAGCTGCTTGACGAGGGCGAGACCCAGCCCCAGGCCGCCGTGCTCGCGCGCCGCCGACGCGTCCGCCTGCCGGAACCGGTCGAAGACGTGCGGCAGGAATTCCGGCGAGATCCCCTGGCCGGTGTCGCTGACCCGGATCTCCATGGAGGAATTGACCCGGGCGAGGACGATCTGCACGCGCCCGTCGCGGGGCGTGAACTTCACGGCGTTTGAGGCGAGGTTCCACATCACCTGCTGCAGACGCGCGGGGTCGCCGTAGATAGTGCCGGCGGCGGGCTCGATCACGGTCTGGATGCGCACGCCCTTGGCGTCCGCGGCGGGCCGGACGGCCTCGAGGGCCGCGTCGATGACGACCGGGAGCTCGACGCGCTGCACGTCGAGGCGCATCTTGCCGGAGGTGATGCGGCTGATGTCCAGCAGGTCGGCGATAAGCTGGGTCTGGACGCGGGCGTTGCGCTCGATGACCTCGACGCCCCGGAGCGCCTTCTGGGGGTCGTTCACGCTCTTGCGGAGGAGGTGCGTCCACCCGAGGATCGCGTTGAGGGGCGTGCGCAGCTCGTGGGAGAGGGTCGCGAGGAAGTCGTCCTTGAGGCGGCCGGCGCGCTCCGCGGCCGCTCGGGCGGCGCGCTCGCTCTCGAGGAGGGCCAACCGCTCGCGCTCGGCGCGCTTGCGGTCCGTGACGTCGAGCATGGCGCCCACCATGCGCAGCGGGGCGCCGGAGGGGTCCCGCAGCACGGTGCCGCGGTCGAGGACGTCGGCCCACGATCCGTCCGCGCGCCGGAAACGATACTCGGCGCTCCAGCCCGCGCGTTCCGGGTCCTCGATCGCCGCCCGGGCGCTCTCGAACACGCGCGCCGCGTCCTCCGGGTGAACGTGGTCTCGCCGCCAGGCGGCGTCCGTGCCGCGGACGGCGTCGGTGTGCCCGAAGAGGTCCGCGACCGCGCGGCTCCACTCGACGCGGTCGCTCGCCAGGTCCCAATCCCAGATCGCGTCGTTGGTCGCGCGCGCGGCGAGCTTGTAGCGCTCCTCGCTGCGGCGGAGATCGGTGTAGAGCCGGGCGTTGTCGAGCGCGATGGCGGCCTGAGCGGCGACCCCGACGGCGTACCGCTCGGCGTGCTCGTCGAAAACGCCCGCGTCGGGGTGGCCGAAGAAGAGGCCGCCGATGACGTCGCCGGTGCGCGACATGACGGGCACGGCGAGGTAGCTCTTCACCGGGAGATGGCCGGCGGGCATCCCCTTGTGGGGCGCGTTGCGGCCGTACCGCGGGTCCTTCGTTATGTCGTCGGACCGCACGATCGATTCGCCCCGGAACGTCGGCGCGAAGACGTGCGTGTTCCGGGGCATGGGGAACTTCTCGAACGCCGAGCGGGGCACGCCCGAGAGGGTGTAGAGCGTGTAGGACTCGCCGCGCTCGTTCATCACGTTGTAGAAGAACGCGCCGAAGGCGGCGCGGGTGAGGCGGGTCGCGGCGTCGGTCGCGGTCTGCACGATGGCCTGGGTGTCCGTGTGCGACGCCAGCGCGAGGTGGATGGTGTTGAGCGCCTCGAGCGTCGTGACGTTGCGGCGCAGGGCCTCGGCCGTCAGGCGCTGATCGTGGATGTCGGTGTTCGTCCCGAACCAGCCGACGATTTCACCGTCGTTGCGGATCGGCACGGCGCGGGAGAGGAACCAGCGGTACTCGCCGTCCTTCGAGCGGAGGCGGAAGGTGTCCTCCCAGGGCTCGCCGCGCTCGACCGTGCTGAAGTACCCCTCGGGGACGCGCGAGAGATCGTCCGGGTGGAGCACGAGGTTGCGCCCGCCGTCGGCCATCTGCTCGACGCTCAGGCCCGTGTAGTCCTGCCAGCGCTGGTTGTACCACCAAATTCGGCCGCTCGCGTCGGCCATCCACGCGAACTGCGCGATGTTGTCGGCCAGCGTGCGGAAGCGGGCCTCGCTCGCGCGCAGCGACTGCTCCGCCGCTTTTTGCGGCGTGATGTCGAACGTGATGCCGCCGAAGCGCTCCGGGTCGCCCGCGGCGTCGTGGTACGTCCGGCCGACGGCCCGGATCCACTTCACGGTTGAACCGTCCGGCGACACGGTCCGGTATTCGACGTCGTACGCGGCGTTGCCCGCGATGCTCCGAGCGATCGCCGCCCGTGTCGGCTCGCGGTCGTCGGGGTGGAGCCGCTCGTAGAACGTGTCCATGGTGACCTCGGCGTCCGGCCCGAGGTGGAAGTGCTCCTTGACCGTCTCGTCCCAGACCAGCCGGCCGAAGGGGAGCGGGCAGTACCAGACGCCCACGCGCGCGCCGCGGACGACCAGCTCCATCCGATCGCGGTTCTCTCTGGCGGTTTCCTCGCTGGCCCGACGCTCGATGGCGAGGGCCGCGGTTTTGCAGAGAACGGCGACGATCTGCCTCTCGCGTGCGGTCGGCTCCCGCCGCTCGCGGAAGTACGTCCCGATCGTGCCGAGCACCTTGCCGGTCGAGGAGAGGATCGGCATCGACCACGCGGCCCGCAACCCCAGCCCGAGCGGAAGGTGCGAGAGCCCTTTCCAGCCGGGCGCGGTGGAGAAGTCGGTGGTGATGGTGGTGTCCGCGCGGGCGGCGGCGTCGGCGCACGTGCCGAGGCCCGCCCGGATCGCGATGCCGTCAACGGCGGCGTTGTACGAATCCGGCAGGCCGGGCGCCGCGCCGACGCGCAGCCGCTTCCCGTCGCTGTCGACCAGAAGAATCGATGCGACGGCCGTGCCGCCGGACTGCTCCTCGATCACCGCGGTGAGGTGCTCGAGCACCTGCCCGAGCGGGACGCCGCTGGCGACGAGCTCGAGAGCGCGGTTCTGGGCCTTCAGCAGGGCCTCGGCGGCGCGCCTCTCCGTCACGTCGCGCGAGACGACGAGCACGGCCTCCGGCACGCCCTCTTCGCCGATGATCGGCGAGACGGACACCTCCCACCACTTCGGCTTTCCCCTCGACGTCGGAGCGAACGCCTCGTACGGCGGGTGGGGCCGCCCCCGGGCGGCGCCGGCGAGCGCCGCCTCGGCGTCGGCCTTGTGAGCGTCCGGCCACCAATCCGGCCATCGCGTTCCGACGAGACTCGAGGCGTCGGCGAGTTCCATGAGTCGGCAACCGGCCGGGTTCATCGTGACCAGACGGCCGTCCAACTCCAGCACCTTGATGCAATCGCTGCTGCTCGCGAGGACAGAATCGATCAGGCTCCGATTCTCGCTCGGCGCGCGCACGGCGTCGGCGTGTGCATCGGACCTTGGCTCACGCATACGAAACCCTCCGTCGCGCGGTGACGCGAGCAAAGAGCGTACAAGCCCGGCCCGGCGTGTGCGTGAGAATCGCCTTATGTTGTCTTCACCCGATCCGGCGGCGGCCCTCCGTTCAACGCACCTCACTCTTTGAGCCCGGCGCCCGCCACGCTCCGGACGAGCGACCGCTGGGTGAGCAGGAAGAGCAGCAGCACAGGGGCTGTCACCATGGTGCTCGCGGCCATCAGCAAGTTCCAAGGGGTGAGACCGGCTTTGGATTGATACATCTGAAGACCGAGGGCGAGCGTGAACTGGTCGCGGTGGGTCAGGAAGATCATCGGGGCGAGGAAGTCGTTCCAGACGTAGATGAAGTGGAAGAGCGCGACGACGGCGAGGGCCGGCCTGCTGAGCGGCACGATGACGCGCCAGAAGATCGTCCAGTGGCCGCAGCCGTCGATGCGGGCGGCCTCGTCGAGCTCGCGCGGGATGCTCATGAAGAACTGGCGCAGCAGGAAGATGTTGAACGCGCCGCCGAACCAGGCGGGCACCCAGAGCGGCTTGAGCGTGCCGATGAACCGGAGCCAGTCGTGCTCGGGTGGGAGGCCGAGGGCGAGCATTGTGTCGTCGATGCGGCGGAACAGCACGAAGAGCGGCACCATCAGGACGGGGAAGGGGATCATCATGGAGACGAGCACGGTGCCGAAGACGAGCGAGCGGCCGCGCCACGGCACGCGCGAGAGCGAGTACGCGACAAAGGCGCTGGAGAGGGTGGTGCCCATGACGGCGAGAACCGCGACGACGAGCGTGTTGCGCAGGTAGAGCGGGAACGGGATCGACGGGTCCGTCCACACCGCGGCGTAATTGTCGCGTGCGTGCCGGAGGGCGGACGACGGCGGGTCGGGCAGGAGCGAGAGGGATTGCGACGCCGCCTGCGTCTCCGGCTTGAGGCTCGTCGCGAGCATCCAGACGAGCGGGAGCGCGAAGAAGACCGCCGCGAGGAACAACAGCGCCCAGAGCGCGGCACGCGGGAGCGGCGGCACGGGTCGCTCGTTCACGGCGTGCCCCCGCGGTAGTGCACGAGCCGCTTGCTCGCGAGGAGCATCAGACCGGTGAGCGTGAGCACGACGACCAGCTGCATCCAGGCCATCGCGCTGGCGGCGCCGAACTTCTGGTACACGAACGCGTTGTCGTAGAGGTAGAGGTTGTACACGTCCCCGGCGGCGCGCTGGCCCCGCTCGTTGCGGAAGAGCACGTAGGGCATCACGAAGACCTGGAACGACGCGATCGTCAGCGTGACGGTGCTGAAGAGCACGGCCGGCGAGATCATCGGCAGCGTGACGTGAAGAAAGCGGCGGATCGCGCCCATGCCGTCCAGGCGTGCGGCCTCGTAGAGGGACGCCGGGACCTCGTTGATCGCGGTGATGTACACGACGACCATCTGCCCGACCGACCAGAGCGCGGTAATGACAAGGGCGGGGATCGCGAACGCCCCGTGCTCGAGCCAGTTCGGGCCCGCGACGCCGACGCGCTCGAGCGCGACGTTGATGAGCCCGAACCGTGCGTTGAAGAGCCAGAGCCAGATCATCGCCCCCGCCATCATCGGCACGAGCGTGGGGACATACACGAGGGCGGTGAAGAGGCGGGAACCGCGCAGGCCGGGCGTGGCCAACGCCGCCGCGAGGGCGAGCGAGAGGAGCGTGCCGAGGGGGATGACGGCGGCGCCATACAGGGCGGTGTTGCGCACGACAAGCCAGAAGCGGTCGTCGTTCAGCAGCGCGCGGTAGTTTTCGAGCCCGACGTAAACGGGGGGCTTGAGGAGCGGATAGTCGGTGAGCGAGTACCACGCGCTCACGGCGATCGGCGCGACGAGGAAGAGACAGAAGCCGGCGATCCACGGACTCGCCCACAGCAGCCCGGCGCCCAGCTGTGCGTCTCTCCTCGCCATCGCGTGCGGATGCTAGCGCACCGCCATTTCGGGCGTGGCGCGCGTGTTGTTCCCGGACGCGTCGGGGGCGGTTGACACCGCTCGTACAATGGTGCGAGATGGCCCGAGGAATGTTTGTCCGCGCGCTGTGCGCGTCCGCCGGCGCCGCGCTGGCCGGGCCGGTGACGACGCCGCTCGACGTTCCGGGGCCGGACGATTGCGCCGCGGTCGCCGCGAGCGCGATGGGCGGCTACACCGCGCTCGCGGACACGTTCGACGATCGGGTGATCGTGCTGCGCGCCGGAGGCGCCGTCGCCCGGACCATCACCAGGCCGGAGATCGACGCGCTCGCGCCGTGGCTGGACCTCGACGGCGGTCCCGACGGGGTGAACTCGCTGGCGTTCACGTCCACCGGCAAGCAGCTGTTTATCGGCGTGCACGACGACACGGTCGCCGGGGACGGCGGCGCGAGCGACGCCGTGCTCCGGTACGACCTCGCCGCCGACACGCTCACGCTCGTTGCGCGCGTCGAGCTGTACGGGCGCGGCGATCGGTTCCCTCACCTCGCGATGGCGCACTGGCGGGCCGCGCTGTATGTCGGGTCTGACAGCGGCCACATCCGGGCGTTCACGGCGAACTCGGCCGCGGCGTCCGGGGCCATGCTGGCGGCGTGGACGCTGCCGACGGGCGGGGCGATCCGCGGGCTGGCGGTCGACCGCGACGCGTCGACGCTGTTCGCCGCGAACGAGGCCGCGGTCTACCGCACGGTGCTCACGAATGACTTCTCGACGCCCCCGGTCTGGACGCTCGTCGCGAACACGAGCGGCGTGCGCGGTCTCGCCTGGGGCGACGCGTACGGCACCGCGGGCACGCGCGGGCTCTACATCCTGCGCGACCCCGGCGCGGGGAGCGGGATCGACTTTGTCTCGGCGGCGGCGGCGCACGGCCCCGGCCCCGCGGCGCCGGCCCCGTACTGGAGCTCGCCGGACCTCTGGCACGCGGTCTCCGCGCGGGGCGACGGCGCGCTGGTCATCGGGCGCGGCGAGGACGCCGTGCTGATGCGCGAGAGCGCGGACACGCTGCCCGGCTTCGACGCGTGGGCCGCCGACGAGTTCAACCAGGTCGTCGCTTTCGGGCGCGGCCTGATCTCGCCGGACGGTGAGCCGTCGGGATGGGTGATCGACGCGGACACCACGCCGTCGCTGGCGCGGTTCCATCCCGCCTCGCCGGACGGCGCGGCGTGGACGGTGCTCCTTCTGCTCGCCGCGGATCGCGTGAACGGCGACGCGCTCGCCCGGGCGCAGGTGCGGAGCGTGCTCGCGAGGTACGCGGGGCTTGCGGCGGACGGGATCTCGCCGCACCGCAGCGCGGACGGGATCTATCTCCACTGGATCGACCCTGCGACCGGCGGGCCGAAGCCGGGCTGGGGCGTTGAGTACGCGACGATGAGCACGATGCTGCTCGCCGCCGCGGCGGCGCGGGCGGCGGAGTTTTATCCCGACGATCCGGGCATCGTTCGCGCCGCGTCGCGGATCATCTTTCGCGTCCGCAACTGGGACTCGTACGTCCGCCCGTCCGACCGAGCGATGTACCTGACCGCGCTCGCGGGCGGCGGGCCGAGCCCCGGGAGCGTTTCGCTCCCGTGGCACGAGGGCGTGCTGTTCGTGGAGCAGGCGGCGTTCTACGGCGGCGCCGCGTCGCAGTCGGCGCTCGGTCACTGGATGAACCGTGCGGTCCTTCCCAGCGCGAGCTACATCCCCGGTCAGCCGATCACGACCGCCGCGAACAACGTCTTCTCGCCGGCATTCATCAGCGTGTATCCGGCGCTGCTGATGCCGTCGTTCCGTGCGGGTGCTTCGTGGCGGCAGCAGGTCAGGAATGTCCGGTGGGCGCACGCCGCCTGGACGGACGACTTCGGTCCGCGCTTCTCAACCGTCTTCTCCGCCGGGACGACACGCGCCGACTGGGGCGGCTATCACGCCGACTCGCTGTCGGATCATCCCGGCGATGTCGCGACGTTCCCGTCGCTGACAGGGTTGAGCACTCTCGGGGAAGAAGACCCCGCGTACGGCGCGTACCACGCGTTCCGGCGCGGGGCCCGGCAGACCTTCCGGACGGGGGCGAGCATCCTGTATCGTCGTTCGGACCTCGACCGGTTGTACCTCCCGAACTCCGCGGGGCTGCCGGACGTCGCGCCCGGGGGGCTTGGTTTGGCCGAGATCATCGTGCCGGGGATAACCGATGCGGTTCTCTCGCGGCCGTATCCGACCCAGGAGCGGTGTCCGACCGACGTCAACGGGAACGGGATCGTCAACACCGACGATCTGTACCTCGTCTGCCGCTTTCCGACGGACTTGAACGGCGACGGCGCCGCGAACGACGCGGATTGGCAGGGGCAGGAGAACTGGCTGCGACGCCGGGAGCGGACCGCGCTCATCACGCGTTAGAAGTTCGCATTGACAAGGCCGTCCGCTTCCGGGAGAATGCGCGCGGTGCGGTGCGTCGGCGTTCGTGTGTCGGCGCGGTGTTCCCTCAAGAAAGGCTGGTCCCATGATGACGCGTGGCGCGATTCTCGGTGCGGGTTTGGTGTTCGGGGCGTGCGGGGCGGCGTTCGCGCAGACAAGCCCGTTCTACAACGGCGGGTTCGAGGCGCCGGGCGTGTTGAACCCGACCTTCCCGGACGGGTGGCACAGCCCTGGGAACGATCCGATCGCGCGCCGCCGCTCCGTCGGCGACGGACTCACGCCCGCGTTCGCCCCCGTCGGTACGCCGGGGGCGCTCACGCCGCGGACGGGCGAGGCGGTCGCGGTGATCGGCACGCGTAACTTCGGCGGGTTCGAGGGCCTGACGACGGACACGGTGAACTTCTGCTATTGCGACCAGACGTGCATGACCGCGTGCCCGTCTCCGTTCCCGTTCTTTGACCCCGCGTTCGACTACAGCGGCGGCGACGTCGTTGTGACGGGCTGGTACATGATCCCCGCGAGCGCCCCGGTGACGGGTGACGTCGCGGGCATAAAGCTCGAAGTCAAGGTGAACAACCAGCCGGTCGCTACGAAAGAAGACCTCTCCATCAGCGGCCACACGAACGGCCAGTGGGTCGAGTACTCGATCATCTTCACGCGCGACGAGATCGAGCAGCGCTATCAGTGCGAGCTGAATCCGAACTGCGGCTGCGGGTGCGTCCCCGCGTCGCCGCTGCCGAACCGCGTCAAGATCACCGCGCTGCGCTTCGCGGGCGACGGGACGCCGACGACCGGCGAGATCTACTGGGACGACATCTCGTACGTGCAGTTGCCGAGCGGCCCCGCCTGCGACTCGATCGACTTCAACGGTGACGGGCTGTTCCCGGACAACCAGGACCTGCAGGACTTCCTGGACGTCTTCGGCGGGGGCGCGTGCTCCACCGGCACGTGCGGGGACCTTGACTTCAACAAC
>Ga0196963_10000409_pt1 | contig 40527 bp, 54 predicted proteins | sample S1_5metaG_FD_148600 | JGI IMG/M metagenome (GOLD analysis project Ga0196963, IMG submission 148600) | Soil microbial communities from Anza Borrego desert, Southern California, United States - S1_5 | ecosystem: Environmental > Terrestrial > Soil > Desert | place: USA: California | collected... | reverse complement strand
TGAACGATGCGAAGACGATGATCGGTGCCGACTTGGAAACAGCCGAATCCTGTGTTTACAAGCTCAAGCGCAAAGAAAAGGACGGCACCACAAAGATCATCGAAGGGCCTAGCATACGATTGCTGGAGATCGTCGCCAACTGCTGGGGCAACATTCGCTACGGTTCCCGCGTCATCGGCATGGACGGCAAGTTCGTGACGTGCCAGGGCGTGGCTCACGATCTGCAGAAGAACGTTTACGTGAGCGTCGAAATCAAACGGCGCATCACGACCAAGAACGGCACCACGTTTGGGGATGACATGATCGGCGTTACCTCCAATGCCGCCGGCTCGATCGCCCGCCGTAATGCCCTCAAGGGTGTCATCCCAACGAGCTACATCAACAACCTCGCCGACGAGGCGAAGCAGATTTCCCAAGGTCTGGCTAAACCTCTGCCTGAGCGGTTGCAACGCGCCTTCGACTTCTTCGTGAAGACCTACGGCGTCACGAAGGAGCAGGTGTTGGCCTACGTCGAGAAGCCGAACGTTGAGTCCTGCACGATTGAGGACTTGGAGCTGTTGAACGGCCTCAAGACCGCGCTCAAGGAAGGTGACGAAACCCTGGAGCAAGCATTCCCCCGCCAGGAAACTGCTGTTGATCTGGGCACGAAGCCCTCCCAGCAAGAGACTAAGCAAGAAGCTGCCGCGACCACACCGACTGAGGAGAAAGCTGCTCCAAAGAAGCGGGCCGGCAGGAACTACACCCTTACAGACGACAAGGAACTGCTCCGCAAAGCAGTGGTGGAGCAGGGGATTGAGCAAAGCTCGTTGGTGGCGTGGATTCACGGCCACTACGAGATCCCAGCCGAAGCCAACACTTACGACCTCGCGCTGAACGCTCTCACCGCTATCCAGGCGCGTGAGATCCTCGGGAACATCGAAGCGATTGCGGCTGAGATTAACGGTGGAGCCGAGCAATCGACAGCGGCCGCTCAGTCACCAGCCGAGAGGTTGGTAGCGATGATGCAGGCCGACGGCATTAAACCGCACCAGTTCTTTAGCTGGGCTGTCGCCGGGAACCTCATCAAGCAGGATGAAGCGCTCAAAATCAAGATGCAGGTCTCCGGGCTTCCAGAGGAACTGATCAACGACCTCATCAGCAAGTGGGCCCGCATCAAACCGATGATCGCTCTGGCATCGGCCTAATTCACCAGCAACCCATGAACACTCTCCTGAGCCTAGGCAATAGAGTCGGAGGAGAACTCCGGACACGGCGAAGCGTCTTCATACTTCACGCTCGCTTGCCTTTGAACAGCCCGGCTCAGGGCTAAACGACCAGCAATCTCTATGACCATCACACCATACGGTTCTCCTCTTTCTGCTTTGTTCAGCCCGCGTGTGGGCAAGCGGAAGGGTTACAGCACGAGCCTTGATCGTGCGACGGACAAACAGCGCATCAAGCGCCGGAAACGCGCCGCTCAGGCGAACTACAACCGCTGGCGTAATCGCCCCGCCTATAAGCGGACAAACCGCAGGAGGGCAGCTTGAACCCACCAAACCCTCCAGCGTTTCCTAGTCCAGGTTTCACCGATGACCCAGGTAACGCCGCCAGAACGATCTGGCCCGAATACGGCATGACGCTGCGCGACTGGTTCGCGGGTGCTGCCCTGGCTTCAATCCGCGATGACTCACACAACACCTACGCATCTGTAGCAGAAGCGGCTTATAAGATCGCCGACGCCATGCTTGCCGAACGCGCAAAGGCTTCAACCGGTGAGGGGAGTCACTCGTGAAAGCCTATTTCCGCGGCATCGCTGCTCACGTCAAAGCCTGGCCACGAGCAACTTGGAAGGAACGCATCTTGTTCGTGCTGAGCCTCCCTGTGTCCCTGGCATTAGCATTGTGTGCGATCGTGGTGTGCGCTCTCCCTTTCGTCGCAATCGTCGCGATAATTTGGCAGCACGGCCTTTGGGTGTTTATCCAAAGCGCCTTCATTGGAGGGGCGGCAGCTCTCGGCATGTTGGCTGTGATGGTGGTCCTCGTCGCAGCCTTCATGTTCATCAGCGAGAAAGGCGGTCGCTAATCCCATGAACACCGCCGAAGTGGACCAACATCTGGACGACGTTGCTGTGAACCAGCTCGTCTGGAAGCCGGGCGTCCTCCGCACCATCGGAGTTGAGATCGCTCGCCATGCTGTCCGTCGGCGCGTGTTCTGGCCTGATGAACTCGACTTCTCGAAGGTGGCCGAGGCGGACAAAAACTGCATCGGCATCGCGTACCGGCTGTTGAGCAAATACGAAATCATCACGCGCAACGGCAACTACCGGCGCTCTGAGACGGGCGACTCCAAGGGCCGGACCATCTTCGACTACCGCATTATTAATGACCGTCTGGCCCAGGCTTTCATCGACCGCAACACCGAAAAGGCCAATGGCCAACTGCAACTGATATGACAACGACTCGACTGGCGATTCATTTCACTGTGTACACCTGCGTTCACCTTGGGCTGACCATTGCCGTTGGTACCCAACTGACAACCTCCGCCCTCGTTGAGTCCATGATCTGTGCGGCCATTTACATCACCCTCCTTCTAATTGTGGGAACAATCACTACGACCATGCTTCGCTTACTCCTACTGTTCGTCGCATTTTCACTGATTGCCGCTCTGAGAGAGGAATTCGTGCTGTGGGCAATCTTCATCAGCACCGCCTTCCTGGGCCTTATCGGCATCCACATTTTAGACGCCATCAAAAACCTCAAACCATGAACACCACTCCATCAGAACCACCACCAACAAAACTTGACGCTCACGACCAGGCGCAGGTCGCCATCCGTAACGCTTTAATGGGAATCTTCGGATTCACCGAGGAGAAGCGCAGAGAAAAAGCCGAGAAGCTGCATTCCAATATTCGTCGCGCTCACAAGGACGCTGGCATCTATCTCGGACTTCTGATCATTGCTGTTTGGGCGGGTTGCTGGGGCCTTTCCGCAGTGGGCAACGATTGGCCGCGCAAGCCGATGATCTTCACCAACGTAGTGGTGTGGCTGTCGATTGCCGCGAGGTTTGCAATCGCGTTTGTCGCCTTCTGCGCGATGACGTTTGACGCCGTCAAACTGGAGAAGCGCCAATGATCGACATCAACTTCACCATGCCGTTTGAGCAGTACGCGAAGGCTGAGGGCGTGAATTCCTCGCTGCTCAAGGAAATGCGGCGATCACCCGCCCACGCCCGATATTACATTCAATCGCGTCTTGAGGAGGACAACAAACGGGAGGCGACAGCGCTGAAGCTCGGCCGGCTGGTCCACAAGTTCGTGCATGAACCCGCCATCGCTATGGACGGGCTCGTGGTTAAGCCAGAGTCCATGAAGTTCTCCACCAACGAGGGCAAAGCATGGCGGGACGAGCAAGAGAATCAGGGAAAGCACATCATCACCCAGGATGAACGCGATCAACTGCTCGGGATGGTCAGCTCTGTTCTGAACTGCAAATCGGCCCGGGAGTTCATTGAAGCGTCTTACTGCGAAACCTCGGTATTCTGCGAAACCAAGGTGCGCCTCGATCGGGACGACGAAACCACAGTCACGCTCAAGGCGCGAGTTGACCAGCTTATCACCCGCGGCAACGCCATTGCCGATCTGAAGACCGCCGCTGATGCCTCGCCTCACGGGTTCTCCAAGGCCATGTGGGACTTCGGTTACTACATGCAGGCGCCGTTCTACGTGGACGCGGTAAACAACGCCCAGCAGGCGCTCGGCAAGGATTACGGCCACAAAAAGCTGATGGTGTTCATCGTCGTCGAAAAGACGCCGCCATATCCGGTTTATCTCTACTGCCCGGACACCGAAGCCATGAAGCGCGGGCGCTCCGATTACAAAGCTCTGCTGGCTCAGTACGTCCGTTGCAAACGCGAAGACCGTTGGCCAGGTCCGCCGGCCGACATCACCCATTTATCGCTCCCTCGCTGGGCGAACGCCGCATGAGCACACGCATCTGCAAACGCTGCAAAACTGCAGAAGCGGCTTTCCTGGCCTGCCACTGCTCCGATTGCCTACGCATCGTTGGGCAGTATGGACGCAAAGGCCATGTGAAGCGGCTCCTCAAGCGCCATCTGATGATGAACCCGGCTGCAAGCCGCAGATTGAAAGAACTCCAACATGCACACCATTGAATTCATTTTTCTCTTGCCGCTGGCCAAGCTGATCGCGCCAGTGCAGGAGGTCGAACAGGCCATAAATGCCCACCTTGCCACGGTTGGGTATGAACGTGAAAAGATCACCATCTGCACTGAGCAGTCGGTGTTCTTGAAAGTCGATCAGCTTCCGTCCGATACACAGTTATCACAGATGAAAGAACTACTGCTCGGCTTTATGCGCGAGCGATTTGGTTCCGTTCAACTTAAGGACGTTCGTTGTCAGTCCGGTAATGTCCAGCAATCAGCCTCATCAGCCTCGTAAGCCCATACCAAGACACCGTAGTAGCGCTTCGGCGTGAAACGCAACGTGGCAGAGCAGAGCAATAAGCCTGGTTCGGCAGTAATCCGAACAACCTAAGAAGAACCGATCAAATCAAACGACCTATGAACAATTTGCGAGCGAGCGGCGTGGAGAATCGCAGACACGCAGTGCTCTTGGAGCAACCCTTAAATGGGCAACGGGGCGCCACTGGTCCGAAAGGATGGGTGGCTTGCTGGAGGGCCAAGAACCCCCGACCCAGCCAGCTTAGCGACTGGCCTCGCTCGCAACCCTTTTCTGCACCGCAGTTGGACGCGATGCAGGCCCAGGCTGGGGTCTCTCATTCACTACCTCAGCCTGGGACCAATTTCTCTGCAAACAACCTATAACGTTACAGCCGTGACCGCCGATGAACTCCGCAAACTCTACCCCCGTGCCTCTGAATCCTTCATTCGTCGAAACGCCTCCGATTACGTTGGAGATTCAGGGAATCGGCCCAGTTCCTTCGTTCAAAAACAGCAAGCAAATCCGGAAGAAACGCGACGGGACACGGTTCATCGCCAGCGCCGATCGAAACAAGGACTGGATGCAAAGGTGCATCCGACTTATCGGCTCACAGTTGATCTCCGCTACTCAGACAACCGCCCCAGGGACATCGACGGCTCACTCAGCACAATCCTCGACTGTCTCGTCACCGCTGCCGCTGGGCTTCGACGACTCACGCCAGTGGATCCCCGAAATCATCATCCGCTCCCGCCAAGTTCCCAAGGGCCAGGAGGGGGCGACTCTAACGATTGAAAGGCTCTCCTGACGTGCTGACTTACGGTTCAACTTTTACGGGCATCGGCGGCTTTGACTGGGGCTTCGACCGCGCAGGCATGGAATGCCTTTGGATGGTCGAAAAGGATCCAAAATGCCAAGCCCTGCTCCGATCTAAGAAACCAAACACTCCTATTATCCATGACATCTGCATTGCCGGTAAACACTGCCTTCAACCAACTGACGTTATTTGCGGTGGAAGCCCCTGCCAGGACCTTTCCGTGGCTGGACGCCGCAAAGGATTGGATGGAGAGCGTTCAGGTCTCTATTTCGAGCTGCATCGAGTTATTACGGAGCTTTGGCCGAGCTGGATTGTCTTCGAGAACGTCCCCGGAATTTTCTCCAGCAATGGAGGGCGAGACTTTGCAGTCGTGCTTGGAGGCTTTACCGGAGTCATTCCAGCAGTTCCTGAAAACGGCTGGCGCAACGCAGGATTCGCCACCGGCCCATTCTACAAAGTCGCTTGGCGTGTGCTTGACTCTCAATTTTACGGAGTGGCCCAACGACGCCGCCGTTTGTTCATTGTCGGCCATCTTAGAGACGGACGCGCCGCAGAAGTACTTTTTGAGCCCGAAGTGCTGTCTTGGGATCCTCCGTCGGGCCGAGCGGCGGGGGAAGAAGTTGCCGGCACACTTGGAGGCGGCGCTCAACGCCGTGGCTGGCCAGATGATCGCGATCGAGCAGGAGCATTCATTGCTGGAACAGTGACCAGCAAGTGGAAGAAGGGCACCGGCGGCCCAGCGGGCGATGAGTGCCAGAACCTTGTGGCGCACACGCTCAGGTCTGCAGGAGCCGATGCTTCTGAAGATGGGACGGGGCGGGGGACGCCACTCGTGGTCCAAAGACCCACTGCCGCTTACCCAATTCTCGAAGTAGGCGCCAGAACCGGTGTTAGCACTGAGGATGTTCGGTGTGGTGCTGGGATAGGTGACGACGGAGCGCCGATGTTCACCCTTCAATCCAGCAAACAACACGCTGTTGGCTACCAGCAGAACATGATCGGCGACATCAGCCCCACGGGTGAGCAGGCCGGAACGCTCCGCACAAACGCGAACCGATCCTCTCAGTTCATCCATGGCGGGATCTCCGTCAGGCGGCTTATGCCGGTCGAATGTGAAAAACTCCAGGGCTTTGACCCGGGGCACACCGCTGGCCAATCGGACTCCGCTCGTTACGCCCAGCTTGGCAACGCGGTGACTGTGAACGTCGCCGAGTGGATCGGGCGGCGAATTGTCCGAGCGCACCAACGCTCTGCGAACCTAACGGAGCAATCACAATGAGTCAGACTCCTAAACCCATTTTCATGCCCCTCTACTGGAACGACCTACTTTCCGACAACAAAGTGCGTTCCATGTCCTTATCCGAGTTCGGTGCCTACATAAAGTTGTTGGGCGCAGCTTGGTTTGAAGACCCTCCGGGCTCACTGCCAGACGACGACATCATCCTTGCCAGGCTAATCGGCATCGGTCTGTCGGAGTGGCAACAGATGAGATCCGCTGTGATGTCGCCATTCAAGCTCGGCCAAGATTGCCGTTGGCACCAAAAGCGGATGCGCCAGGAGTACTCGAACGTTCAGAAACGCAGAGCCCAGTTAGCAGAGGCAGGGAAAAAGGGAGCGCGTCTCCGGTGGGATGGCTCCGGCAATGGCGGAGTTAATGGCGATGCCATAGCTGAGCCAATAGCCCAGCCATGCCAAGGCCATTCGCTAAACGATAGCATTCAAAGTCAAAGTGTACTCTCACTCTCTCCTAAGCGCCCGAGCCGGGAGGAATTCGTCAATGCCTGCAAGATGCGTGGTATGCCGGACTTCTGGGCGAACGACGCCTACGACGCGCTTGAGGAGAAGGACTGGATGGGTGTGGGCCAGAATTGGATGGCTCGCGTGAATCGCGTCCGGACGTGGTGGGAGGAGGCTGGGCGCCCCATGCGCCCGGAGGACCGAAAAAACTTCAGAAACCAAAACCCCAATGCAAACCGCCAAGGAAGCAGTAGCCGCAGCACTGACCGAAATGCGGGCACGTACAACAACTCCGATGACTACAGCAACACCCAAACAGGCATTTAACCTGCGTTTTCAGACACTGGGGGACGCGACGCTCGAGAAAGCGGCTGTGGAGGCTCTGGCCTTTGTGGCGGATCTGGAGGCGTGGAACGAGATCGGATCCCAGGGTGAGGCTTACGGACGGGGAGGGAACCCAGGCGTGACGCCGCGGTGGCTGGTGATGCTCGGCAAGTCGGGCACAGGCAAAACGCATCTGGCCAAACGGATCCGGGATTACTGGGAGCATGTGGCCAAGTGGTATGTCCACCCGACGACCGGCGCGAACCTGGTGCGCAGCGGGATGTTCAAGGACTGGGCCCGCACTGTGAACGATCTGCGGAACGGGAGCTATGGGCTGCTGGAGGACATGATCAATGCTGACTTCCTTGTGGTGGACGACATCGCGGCGGAGCACAGCACGGAGTTCTCGATCGAGAAGCTGATGCGGCTGTTCAACGAGCGGCTGGGGAAATGGACGGTGATCACTGCGAACATTCCAGTGGCTGGCATTGCGAAGATGGATGCCCGCATGGCGTCGAGGCTCTACCGCGGCGGAAATGTGGTGGTGGAGTTCAACACCCAGGATTACGGACTCCGCTCCCGGAGGGTCGCAGCATGATGCGCCGGCACTCGATCAACTTCCTCAAGATGTTTGTGGCCCAGCATTTCGGTGTCACGCCGGATGAGATTTGTGGGTTCAAGCGAACGGACTCGGACATTCGGCCACGTTGGTTGGCCATGATCTTCTCCCACGAGGCTGGACATACAAAGTCCGCGATAGGCCGCGCATTCGGCAAAGACCATGGCACGGTTCTATATGCTCTAAAGTGGGGGAAGATCCGTATCGAACAAAGCCCCGAATGGGCGGCGGATTACCAGAGTCTCTCAGAAGCCCTCAAGAACGTGCCCGCTGAGTCATTCCCTATAGTGCGCGAGATCGCTGCCCTCGGGCTGAGCGGCGGGGGCAAAGATTACTCGGCCCGCACCCTGCAGCCCAAGCAACACGCGCTCCTGGACTCTGCTTTCTGCCTGCTGAAGACGAACCAGGCGCTGGTGGAGGAGATCCACAGCCACAGCATCAAGGTTAAACCGTTGGACACCGACTATCTCACCAGGAAGATCGGCGAGGGGCTATCACACCTTAACAACATCGCGGCACTTTCTGGGGTGTCGCTGCAGGACGCTCTCGCCAGCTTTAAGGAGAACCAGGGCCGATGAGCGACATCTGCCGAGTAATTCAAGGCGACTGTCGCGAGGTCCTCAAGACCTTGCCCGACGAGTCCGTCCAGTGCTGTGTGACGAGCCCGCCATACTTCCAACTCCGCGACTATCACGTTGATGGCCAGCTCGGGCTGGAGAAGACACCGAGCGATTTCATCCGGGAGATGGTGAAGGTTTTCACTGAGGTCCGCCGCGTAATGAAGAAGGACGCCACTCTTTGGGTGAACATGGGGGACAGCTACGCCAGCGCGTGGGGTTGTTCCAGGAGGAGCACGGTAGGAAACGGGAGTTGCCCTTTGACGGAGCGCGTGAACCGATTAACTGGAACGCTCAAGGAAAAGGACATGGTTGGAATGCCATGGATGCTCGCCTTTGCCCTGAGGGATGAAGTTGGCCTCCATCTACGGTGTGACGTCATCTGGCACAAGCCAAACCCCATGCCAGAGAGCGTCACCGACAGGCCAACAAAGTCGCATGAGTATTTGTTCCTGTTCTCAAAACAAGAGAAGTATTTTTACGACGCGGAGGCAATTCTTGAGCCCTGCAGCCCCAACACGAACTTGCGGGTATCGCAAAACGTCGCTGCGCAGATCGGTAGCACGAGGGCAAACGGAGGCGCCAAGACCAACGGCAATATGAAAGCCGTAGTGCGCGGTGGGGTGAATCCGAAGGCGAAGGAGAACGCGACTGGCTCGCGGCAGAATGAATCGTTTTCCGCCGCTGTCGCTGGCCCGGTAACTAACCGGAACAAACGCTCTGTCTGGACTGTTCCCACCAAAGGCTTCTCTGGCGCTCATTTCGCTACATACCCGCCAGAGCTGATCACGCCTTGCATCCTCGCCGGGACACGCCCGGGCGACGTAGTTCTGGATCCGTTCGCCGGCAGCGGCACAACAGGGGAGGTCGCACTCGAGCTGGGACGGCGCTTCTTGGGGATCGAACTGAACCCCGAATACATCAAGCTGATCGAACAGCGCACCCGGCAAACCGGATTCCCTCTATGAGCCTCATCACCAAAACCAGCAATCTGTTGTCCTTCGGCGAGTTTCGCATGGCCATCTACTCAGCCTGCGAGAGCTACCGTTACCAGCTCGGGATTTGGTTCCAGCCGGACACGCTGGAGAAGACGGCCCAGGGCGGAATCCCGAAGGGGCGGCTCATTCAGTTCATCGGCCTCAACCCATCCACCGCGACGGAGATGTGCGACGACAACACCGTGCGGCGCTGCAAGAACTGGGCAAAGGCTTGGGGTTACGACGGCATGATTATGACCAACGCCTTCGCCTACCGGGCTACAGACCCAAAGCACATGAAGGCGCACCACGAGCCCGTCGGGCCGAACAACGACGAGCAACTCCGCATTGCCCACGAATCTTCGGTTGAACATGTGGCCTGCTGGGGCAATGACGGCACCCTGCGTGATCGCAGCCAAGCTCTGCGCGAAATGTTCCGCGGAACTCTAAAATCTTTTGGGCTCACCAAGGCAGGCGAGCCGCTCCACCCACTCTATCTACCTAACAAAATCGAACTCATTAACTACCACTGAAAACACAAATGCCCATGCAAAACATCAATCACTCAGACCGTATTGTCGTGGTCACTGGCGTCCAACGTTGTGGCGCTTCGCTGATCATGCACATGCTCGATGCTGGCGAATTTCCGGTCATCGCGAACGACTTCCTCACCTATGAATCCCGGCTCGCCGCTGGGCTGCCGAAGGAGAAGCAATGGCTCGGCTCAGCCCGAGGCCAAGCGGTGAAGATTCTGGACATTCTGAACGCCCGCCCGCCGGCCGCGTACGCTTTCGACTTCATCCTGGTGGAGCGCGATCCCAAGCAAAACGCCAGGAGCGTCATCAAGACCATGGCTGCCTCGCGCCAGATCAGCCCGAAGGAGGAGTTGGACGAGGCTCTGTCAGAGCGCATCAAGGGCAACCTTGCCGCCCGGCATCAGGAGATCCTCAGCTATCTGAAGCGTTACAATGGCTGCCGCATCCTGCCCGTATCGTTTGACGAGACCCTCAACGACCCCAAGAAAACGGCCGCTGACATTAACGCGTTCCTGGGCGGAAACCTGAACGAGAGTGGCATGGCCAACGCGGTCATCCCTCGGCCACCAGAATGCCTGCCTTACATGCTCGATCAGCGGGTCCGCGAGCGCGTGAGGGAAACTCAGTCCGCAATGGCTGAGATCGTGAACCGTCGGCAGTCAGACCTCAAAGCCCTCTGCTATGACACCGATCGTGAGCAGTTCGACCCAGCCAATTCGTTTGAGATCCTGAATGCCCGTCAAATCTTCGAGGACAAAGAAGACACCGCCAGCTTGAAAGCCTTGGGCGCTCTGGTGATCGCCGAGCTTGTCAGGCGTCAAAAAGCAAAGGAGCCTAAGCACAGCCTATAACGTTACAGCCAGCCACCACCTTCGAGTTATGGAAAACACCAAGATTGAATGGGCAGACCACACTTTTAATCCATGGATGGGATGTACCAAGGTTAGTCCAGCCTGCGCGCACTGCTATGCTGAGGCGTTGTCACTGCGCTACGGCCGTGGGGAATACAAGCGCGGCGTCCCTCGTGTCCGCACCAGCGTGGCCAATTGGAAGCAACCCCTCAAGTGGGACAAGAAGGCCGAGGCGGAGGGGAAGCGTCCGCGGGTGTTTTGCGCTTCTCTCTCCGATTGGCTGGATGACGAGGTGCCCATCGAATGGCTGGCTGATTTGCTCTCGCTGATTCATTCAACGCCGCACATGGACTGGCTGTTGCTCACGAAGCGGCCGGAGAACTTCCAAAGGCGGCTGCTGCATGCCGGGATGGACATGATGGGCTACGTGGATGGCCAGAAGTCTAACCTGCCGGAGGCGGCGGCGACTGTTCCGGAAAAGATCATAGAGAGTGTGTTGGGTTGGTCGAAGCTGGAAAGTTGCCCCTCGAATGTTTGGATTGGGACAACCGTCGAGGACCAGCAACGCGCAAACGAGCGCATTCCGCATCTGCTGAGAATTCCAGCGCGTATCCGGTTCCTGAGTTGCGAACCTTTGCTCGGGCCGCTTGGCCTGCGGCATTGGCGGGGCCAGGGGTTGCATTGGGTCATCGGCGGGGGCGAGAGCGGTCCTGGAGCCCGGCCAACTCACCCAGGCTGGGCGACTGGATTACAGGATACGTGCGCTCGAGATGGCTACGCATTCTTTTGGAAGCAATGGGGTGAGTGGAAACCGCTCCGTAATCTCTACGCGGAGGATCGCGACACGCACGAAAACGGCTCTACTGACAGGGTTATTGCGCTGGAGTACTGCGGCCAAATCCCAGAGGGCCACCAACCAGACGCGACCGCTTGGCTGATGGACCGCGTCGGAAAGAAAGCTGCCGGCCGACTTCTCGACGGCCGCGAGTGGAATGAGGTGCCCCAATGACCGAAGCCGAATTCACCGAGTTCCATCTCCGCTACCTTGCGGCCAAGCGAGATTACCCAGAGCTGCACAAGTGCATCGACGGGCCGAAACGGCGCGATTGCTTTCGAGTCCAGCCGATCGAAAAAGGCAAATTCCAAATCACTGAATACGAATCTCCAACAACGTTAAACATCCGCCGCCGCATCGAACGAGACTTCAACCGTCCATTTTAACAACCCATGAACGTTAACAAAGTCATTTACGCGGGCAGGCTCACCCGAGATCCCGAGCTGCGCTACACACCAAAAGGCACCGCCGTCGCTACCGTCGGCATGGCCTGCACACTCAAGTACAAGTCTGGCGACGAGTGGAAGGAGGACACGACCTTCGTTGACATTGAATTCTTCGGTAGGTCAGCGGAGACGCTGGGCCAGAGTTCCAGGAAGGGCCATCGGCTCTATGTGGAAGGGCGCTTGAAGCTCGACACATGGGAGGACAAGAACACTCACGAAAAGAAGTCCAAGCTCAAGATCGTCGGTGACTCCTTCCAGTTCATCGAACGACGCGAGGAGAGCCAAGCAGCGCCGCCGCCGGCACAGAAGCGGACAGCAACCAAGGCAGCTCCAGCAAGTGGAGATGATGACGACGGAGAACCTTTTTGATGTATGAAGACCTGCTTTAAGTGCAAGAAGACCAAGGAACTCTCTGAGTTCTACGAGCATCCGCGGATGCGAGACGGGCACCTGAACAAGTGCAAAGAGTGCGCGAAAGCCGATGTCCGTTGCAACCGGGTGAGGCGCATCGACTATTATCTGAAATACGAGAAGTGCCGGAACGGCACCCCAAACCGCAGGGCGTTAAGGCGCGAAGCACTTAGACGCCGAGATCCTGTTAAACGCGCCGCCAACGTGGCAGTCAGCAATGCGCTTCGCGATGGTCGACTCGTTCGCCAACCCTGCCAGGTATGCGGCGCTCCAAAAGCCGAAGCTCACCACGACGATTACACTAAACCCCTCCAGGTTCGATGGCTGTGCTTTAAGCATCATCGCGAACTGCACGGCAATCGCCATTTCTCTGTAGACCTGGTAGGTGCGCAGAAAGGACACCAATGAACGCCCACGTCATCCAGATTTATGAACGCCGGAAATGGCGGTTTGCTCAGGTTCCAATCACCTCAAAGGTTGAGGCCCTTGCCGAGCTGGACCGCATTCGCAAGCTGTTCCAGACCAACAAATACCGCCTCGTCTCCGGCGACGTGAAGCCGGTGAAGGAGAAAGGGAAGAAATGAAAAGCAAGAATCAGGGAAAAGTGATCCACAGGCCAGGCTTTGACGCGATGCAACTCTGGTGGAGCCTCTCTCGCGCTTCTTACGCCGTCATTCCGAGAGCAGCAATACAGGCCATGCCCGACAAATGGCAACGCAAGATGGCCAAACTTCTCAACGAGATGGACGACGTTGCGCTTGCACATAATTACGCTTGGCCGCCATCCGGTTGCTCAGTGCGAATCCACTTGGTCAATAACCGGGGGCACTTCATTCAAGACCCCGCCGCCAACTACCGCTACTGGACGCCTTGGACCGAAAGCGCGAGTGCCAAAGGTGAAAAGAAATGAGCGCGTCCAAGTTCTACGTCGTGTTTGAAACCTATGCGCTCTGCCACAAGGGCACAACCGAGCCGATGGGGTTCGATACCCAAGAGGATTGCCAGCGGTATATCGACAACAACTGCGACCCGCGAGAGTTCCCGCAAGTGGAGTTCATTGAGACAGACGATGCAGCGGACGTTCTTAAATACGTAGCAAGGAAAGGCGCGAAATGACATACACACCTGACATGAATGATGGAGGGCATGTGTTCGTATTCGGTTCGAACACAGCCGGTGTCCATGGCGCAGGAGCGGCCAAGGAGGCGTTGAACCATTGGGGAGCCAGGTGGGGTGTAGGACATGGATTATATGGCGCAAGCTATGCAATTCCCACAAAGGACGCTGGACTGATGACCATTCCACTCAGTGTGATTCATCGGTTCGTCAACGCATTCATTGAATGCGCGACCGACAATGCACATATCACCTTCCTCGTCACGCGCATAGGCTGCGGACTCGCTGGATACAAGGACGAGGACATTGCGCCCATGTTCAAAGACGCGCCAAGCAACTGTGTTCTGCCGCCTGAATGGGTGGCGATTCTGAAAGGCACGAAATGACCCCAAGCAAACACAAACAACTCAAAGAAGCAGCACTTGAGGCAATTCGCGCCGTCCACGCCGACAGCAGCGTTAGCGTGGACACAAGAATGGAATCGTTAGGCGACATTTCCATGGAGGTTAGCCGTCTTGAGAACGATTTAGACAAGGATGGTGAGCCATGACCACCCCAAGCAAACACGCGGTTGAGGCGGTTAAAGAATGCCACGCGAGTTCCTTCTGGAATAGCGACACAGCTAATGCGGCCGCTGTGATTCAAAAATACATCGACGCTGATCCAGTCTCGCGAAAGAGCGGGAGAGGGTGAAGGCATTAAACGACATTTTCAACCGTTGGCATAAGTTGTGGCATTGGGGACCGTTGAATGGCTGTAACAGCCTCCTGTGCCGAAACGCGGCCGCGCTACTGAAGGAGGGGGAATGAAACAGCTTTACAGTGATCACATCCACGAAGGCGTTGGGTTCAGCACCGACGGGGAGAACGCATACCTCAATGGCGAAAAGCCGCTGTTTATGTGGCCCGAAGCGGTTAGGAAGTCTCAGACCTTAGAGGCCACCACCTCCCACCACATTGAGTGGCAAGCAGGCCGCGAATGGAATCGACGTCTCGTGATGTTCTACCGGCAGCGGGTATCACAAGACCCACGCCTCTCCACACTCGAATCCGAAAACGCGGCACTCAAGCAAAGGGTGCAGGAGTTGGAATCCGCGTGCGCAGCCATGCTTTCCGCAGAGGAGCGCGGCAATGGGTACGACAGATTTTTGGCTTTGAGCAAGATGGCCACGCTTCTCAACCGGCCGGCCGAAAGCCCATGGAAGCGCGAGGTTCCGACGAGAGCCGGTTTTTACTGGTTCGTTGAGGATCGCGCTGGCGCTCAACCAGAGCTGATTCAGGTGAAGGAGTTTGGCTCGCGCCTGCAGCCGCATCTTTCGTGCTACAACTTGGAAGGCCGTTGGGGTGGGTACTCTCCGCAATCACTGCTTCAGGAGCATCCGGGCTTGTTCGCTGGGCCGATCGAGCCGCCCGCCATCTGATGGACTCCATCCAGCCACATCCTCTGGCACTCGAGCTGGTGAACGAAGCCGAGGCTTACCACCACAAGCTCTATGGCGCTGAGCCAAAGCTGTTGCTCGTCAGCCGCCGGTTCCTGAACCTGCTGTTCCGCGGTGATAGCTCAGTGATCACTCGGGAAAAGGGGTTCGCTGGTTGGATCCACGGAAAGGCTATTTTTATCAGCCCCATCCTGAACGAGTGCGAGCTTGGCACGATCGCTCCGGACTTGGAGAAAGCCTTCCAGAAAGCATGGAAGCAGCCCAGTTGAGATCTACAGTCACTTTGAAGTACGTTAGCTAAGATAAAAACCACAGGAGAACCGTTATATGATCAAACTAGGACCAGCCCGCATCCCGCTGGACCAATACGCCAGCCAAGGAAACGCCATATTGGGGATCCGCGGCAGTGGCAAAACCTACACCGCCACTTGGCTTGCTGAGCAGTTACTTGTCGCAGGCATTCCGTTCGTGGCGTTCGACCCGATTGGCATTTGGCGCTACCTCAAAGTGCCCGGAGCAGGGCAGGGGTTTAAGGTCGTCGTGGCCGGTGAGAACGCCGACTTGCCGCTAACCGCCGACACCGCACCGGAAATCGTGCGGGCGGCGATGCGCCAGAACATTCCACTCATCCTGGACCTCTACTCCATGCGTCTCTCGAAGTCCGACTGGAAGAAGATCGTCGAAACCGCCATTCGCCTTCTGCTCTACGAGAACAAGGATTGCGGGCTTCGCCATATATTCATCGAGGAAGCGGCCGAGTTCTGCCCCCAACGCGTCGGGCCCGACCAAGGCCGGGTTTATGCCGAGATTGAGAAGCTTGCTCGTATGGGCGGCAACGCTTCCCTGGGTTTCACTCTGATCAATCAACGGGCTGAGGAAGTGAACAAGGCCGTTCTGGAACTCTGCGACTGCTTGTTTTTGCACCGGCAAAAGGGCCGAAACAGCCTCACCGCACTCGAGAAGTGGCTGTCATTTGCAGATCACCGCGACTCCAAGACCCGCCAATCCGCCGACATAACCAAGAGCCTTCCCACCCTCTCCGCTGGCCAGTGCTGGGTTTGGACGGAAGGCAGCGACGTGCCGAAGCTCGTCAGCATTCCGGAGAAGCAGAGCTTTCATCCCGACCGGCGGAATCCCGCAACTGCCAAAGCCGCCAAATCACCGACGGATGTTGGCGCGTTCGTTAATCAACTGCGCTCAGCTTTGGGAACAGCCCAGGAGAAGGTGAATCAGGAGGATCCGGCCTATCTCCGCTCCCGCATTAAGGAGTTGGAAAAACGGGTTGCTGCAGCAGAAGCCAAGGCTCAGGCCATGAAACCGCAGCCAACTGTCTCACCTTCCGTTTTGGTGGCGTTCGAGCGCATCGCCAAGGAGGCCAAGAGCGCGATCGACGCACTAACGCCCGCGGCACCGACAGTAGCCCAAAGCATTTCATCCCGAACCATCGCTCCTCACGCTCTCCCTCAGCCCCGAATCCAACCAGTAGTTGACCAGAGCGGCCCGCTCCAGGGTGGCGCCAAGCGAATGCTCATTGCACTCGCGCAGCGGCCGCAGGGGCTGACCCGGGTGCAATTGGGTGTTCGCGCCGGCCTTGCTCACAGCAGTGGGACTTTCGCCACATACCTCAGCAAACTTCGGTCTTTGGGCTACATCAGCGACTTCGGAAAGGGCATGGCGATTACTGAGGCTGGCCGGGAGGCGCTTGGATCCTTTACCCCACTGCCGTCTGGACGACAGCTCTTTGACTACTGGGCCTCGCAACTCAACGGCGGGGCGGCTCGTATGCTCCAGACCCTCTACGACGCCTATCCCCAGCAAATCACCGCGGAGGATCTGGGTAACGCAGCCGGGATAGCTCACACCAGCGGCACATTTGCTACCTACTTGAGCAAGCTCCGCTCTCTTGAGCTTGTGACTGGTGATCGGAACAACCTCCAAGCCACGCCAGAGTTCTTCGAGCAGGCGATTGCGGCATGAAACCATCCGCCCGCATCATCACCGAATCCATTGGTTGGCTCGAGTTGGGGAACACCGAAGAGGCATGGGCAACCCTTGAGACGCTTGCCCCAGCCGAAAGAGCCTCGATGCAGGTGTTGTTTCTTCGAGCACGGATACTTAAAGCCGCACGGAAGTGGCGGGAGGCGCTGATGGTTCTGGACGGCCTGAGCGCCAGAGAAGGAAACCAGGTGCTTGATTACGAGCGCGCCATCTGCCACCTGCAGCTCGGTGATGAAACCCGGGCGCGGCAGCTTTTCGAGAACGCCATGAGGGCAGGAGACGAGGCTTTGAAGGTCCGGGCTCTCGACGATCCGCTCGCGGCGCCGCTCTGGAAGGCTCAGCAGTAGTCAAAATCCGCAGTTCGTAAATCAGGCCTGCCCCTGATCAACAGCATACCGATGCTCAGGTATGTTCGTCTCACTGGCGGAAAACACAGCCCGTCAGGACTCTTTGTGAGTTTTTTCACAAGACAGCCTGCGTCACAAACGCGGGCTTTCTCTTTGGCTCGGGCTCTCACTTCCCCAAAATCTTCCGTCTCTCCGCTTCAATGATCTTCTGACACTTCGGGCATGTCACCTTGTCCTGGTTGGATCTGACGCGCTGGTAATGCTCCTCGCCTGTCTTGAACCTCACACCACAAGCCGCGACCAGTTCCGATGTGTCTTTGCTGTAGTAGTGGATAAACTCAGGCATCTAAGCCTGAGAATTTACGTCCAGCCGCCGAACAGTAAAGGTGATCTGCTCATCCTTCAGTTCCCGCACAATCTCGACGACCGGTTTCTCGTCCACGAGGAAAACGCGCCGACCGTCCCTTTCAGAGTGCATCCTCACCCTATCCAAAGCCTTCCTCTCATCGGCGAATTCCCGATCGCCGTTCATAATGCCGTCCACTATGAGCAGCCTTGCTACTATCGAGAGCGCGTATTCTTGCGCTGAGTTGTGTCGTTCGACGCATTCGCTGAGCGCTGCATGAAACTTGTTCGCAAGCGTTTCAGGCCAAGGCATCCCAAGCTGAGGATAAAGGTTGTTCAAGTCGTAGTTGAAAGGCTTCATGATTTTTCGGTCATTCCCCCTGGGCTCGCCAGTAATCGCGCTCCTCGATGGAGGTGTTGCTGAGCCAGAAGAGCAGGGCCAACGCGGCAGCGACGGAAGCAGCAACGCCGCAGAGCATTCCCAGCAAAAATGTGATCATTGTGCGTCCTTTCGGATTTGTTCGTTCACCGCTCGTTGGTCTTGGGAGATAATCCACTCCTTTACCGCCCCCAGATTGGCATAAAGATTCCCGGAGGATGCGCAAAAGCGCATATACTCCTCAGTCGCCCCATAGTGCTTGGTGGCGATGATTTGGACCGAATCGAAGTGCTCGCCGAGCGTGGCAGCCGCGAGCTTCAGCTTATCATGGAGATCGTCAGATTCCTTTTCGTCCTCTGGGCTCATAACATGCCGGCCGCGTCAGTGAGATACCCCTGCTCGAGCAGCTCGGCCAATCGGGCGCTTTGACCGGTCTGGGGCTCGAATATCCAGACATCGAGATCGGGCGATATGTAGAAATTGAGCGCATGTGGCCCTTTTGAATCCAACGGCATCCCCAGGCAGCCGCCTTTCAGCAGGTTCACCGTGCGGATCCCGAAAGCCGGGTCATAACCGCGGATCAGGAATTCAGGTGATCGAGCCAGCCCGGCAGCCCGGAAAGCGTAGTTGTCGCAATCACCACGCCGGTAGGCGCGTGGGCCCATCTTCATCCGCATCAGCCGCAGCCAATCCTCGTTCACTGCTGCCATCTGCTCATCGGTCGGGCCGATCGTTGCGATTTGGAACTGCGAATCCGCCCGTTGCATGGCCGCCATGATCTGCGCATCGCTGAACACCGGCGGCTGTGGGCTCTTGGAGCAGCCGCAGAGGAGGAACAGGATTGTGAGGACAAACGTGATGCCTTTCATATCAATTGGAATGGCCGGAACAGGGTTTGATCGCTTTCACAGCTCGTTCGCAGTGCGCCCGGGTGAGTTGGGTAAAAGCGGTGGCAGTGCGCTGGCGCCGAACCTTCTTCCGGTGCCTGAAGGTCCAGAATATCTGCCGAGAAAGTTCCTCCGCGACCTGGGCGATGGTTTCCTCCACTGCTTCGGCCTTGGAATAACCGGCCGGGTCGCACGGAACTTTACAGCGCCGCCGAAAGCGGACGTAGTGATGAGCCGCATGGACGGCCTCGTGAAACACGAACCCTGCGTCCGTCCCGCCGTCCACCAGCAGAATGTGAACTCTCCCGATCTCCCCAGTGAAGGCGCCCTTTCGATCCCAACCATGGCCAGTCTCAAATGCTGCCGGGCCTCTGACCTTCCTACCGCCACACGCCTTCTGCATCTGCTCCTCGGTGTCGTGGACGTGAACGGTGCAGAAAACGAAGCCGTTATCGGGGTAAACTTTGAACGTCCTGGGGCACTTGGGTTGGCTCATGCGTGCCCGCCGTTCGGCCCGAATTGCTGCGATACGCTCCTTGAGGCTCATCTGCGCAGGGACTGTTTGGCTCATGTCAATTAAAGCGCGACGCGAGCGGAGAGGGAACGAATCGTGACCGCGGCATGGCGGACCTCGTTGATTCGGGCAATGATCGAGCACTCCAATGGGCAAAGGCCTAGTTCTGGGTTGTCGAAGTTTGGATCCTGCGGGTTGCCTTGGCTGAGGGCGGGCTCGAGGCGATTGCTCAGAATCGTGAGTTCGGCGTGCAGCGTGTAGAGTTCCTTGGACAATTCCTCCATACGCTCCGTGATTGGGCCGCTTTTGGGAGCTGGAGACGGCAACTGCGTGGCGTGATTATCAAAGATCCTGCCGCGGTTTGTGGGAATGGGCTGTGAAGGTGATTTCGGGTTCATGTTGTGGAATCCCGATGCTCTCAATCCCCGGCCTAAGGAAAAAAGCGGCCGCAGGAGTACCACCAACTGCGGCCGCAACCACTTGTACTCAGTCCGGTGGACTGGATACCATCGAGTGCGCTTTTCCTACACGATTGCACTTCAGTCTTGCAACAGAAAACTTTCACGTTAAAGGTCGAATCAGTTCAAAGTCGGTCGCTCATTGACAGGTTGCAGATCAGGTGTTGGTGAAATCATGGTGATGGGAAAAGCCCATCCGCTTCGGGGGAACCTGAAGCTAAAGGTTGTTCCGGCTGGGGCCTAAATACCCCCACGACGAACAATAACCACTCCGCCGAATCGAATCTTCCCACCAGGCATGGCCTATCCGCACGGTCCTATCCCTTGCGCCGAAGGCAGCCCCTGTTGGCCAGCGAGATCCGAGCTACCCCGAGACAAGCCCACAGGCCAGCCAAATCAAGTGCGCCACCGCCCAGCGGCACACCCGGCCAGCCCAAAGCATCACGGAAGCCAGGCGACATCGAGCCCGTAGAAAACCCATCGCAGCGAGCGCAGGCACTACCCGCCTGCCACGGTACTTCGGGAGCATGAGCCGTTAATCAGCCGTTGGCGTCAGCAATCCACCCCACACACCCGCAACCCGAGAACGACCCCCCGACGAACAGGCTGTAAAACCAGCCGAACCGTGACTGGATGGAGCTACCGACGCTGTTAAGCAAGACGGCCAATCGGAAGTGGAACGCGACTACCCAGCAGGCAGAAAAATCTCTGGCAACCCCCCCAGAGATGGTTTTCCTTTTATTTTTGACACTCCCACGACTATCACGTTAAAGGTCTTCCCACACTGGTTTGCGGTGTAGAACAACCCGGCAGTTCAGCAGGTTCATACCCTGCCCGTTGGAGGTTCAAATCCTCCCACCGCTACCAACCACCCAAAACCACCCGATGCCCAGCTTTGGCAATCACGCCATTCGGTCTGCTGCCAGGCGTCCAAACAGGTTCTTCCCTGGACCTTACCGAATACGCCCCAGCCACCGTGCGATCCCGTGTGGGGTCGCAGAATCTTTGTCTCTCATCCATCAGCAACAAACCTGTTTGTCTCTCCCCAAAGGCCACTCCGATTAAAACAATCCGCCCATGCACTCCATCCCGCTGATCCAAGCCATCGAAGAACTGCTCGAAACCTCACCCGAATTCCGCCGTGCAGTCCGAAACTCCGTCCGCCAAGAAAGCCGCGGCTACTCACCTCACCGGAAGAAGTTCAGAGCCTACAATCGGATCACCCGGACCAGAGGATTCATCGAAGCGTTCATGGCCGACCTGTCCGCACATACCCCACGCCGCTATCTCCATAACGCAGGATTCTTTCGCGCAGACGATCTCCAACGTCAGCCCCCTTTCCTCCCGACAAGCAAGTGAGTTTGGAAAGCCCTTTGAGTCGCGCAATGCCAACTGAAGCAACATATCCCGAACCACTCTGCCAGGACTGCCAGCAACCCTGCGAACGGTTCCAAGAGGTTCGCCCCGCCCGCATAGTCCCGGAAATAGAACTCTGGTGCTATTGCCCCATCTGCAACATCGAAACCTTTCACCCCATCCCATCCATCTTCTGGCAACAACCTTGAAGTCGGTCCCAAAATGCCAGTGAGTCGCGCAGAGCTATATAGTTAAGTGCACACGCGACCATGCCGGCACCCCCGCTATCCCCCGGTCGGGTCGCTCAGATCGTGCCTGGCTGCGGTGTGGTCGGTTCGTCGCCAGCTTGAGCCTGTGAGTCCATGCCTGGTGTCGGCTGCTCGGCTGGCTGAGGTGGGGTATCCCGCCTTTTGGGTTTGCGAGAGGCGCCTGCTGGCTTTCGCTTGGCCGATTTCGACCGCTTCGAGTGGGGTTTCTGACTGTCAATCAGATGGTCGCGTCTGATTTTCCTCGGTTTTTCGCGTGTTTTCAGCAGTTCAACGACGTTTGTGCTACTTTCTGTGCTACTTCGGGCAGGCGGAAGGCACAGTGCGGCCCGGATCCAGCCCGTTTCAGGGTCGTCCTTGAGGTAGAGATGGTAGATGGCCCAGATCGCTCGCCGACCGATGTGGCCCGAGCGAGTCCCACCTTCCCAGCGGCTCACGGCCGATCTCCTGACGCCAATAGCCATTGCAAGCTCCTGCTGGGTCAAGCCTGCGGCATTTCGCATCTGTCGGATGGTCGGGAGTGGTTGAGCGGGCAAAAGCCCCTCCAAGGTCTCTTTCCGGCGCATCATGACCCCAATGGAAACGGCTTCCTCAACGCAAAGGCAAGCTCAAGGGTGGTTTGTCCCAATCTTGCATCAACTCTGTATGGCTTCTGTGGAGGGTTTGGCTGGTTGGTTAGACCTCGCGAGAGAGGTGGAGCCGTTCGAGTCTCGGAGTAAGCGAAGGAGGATGGAGCGATGCTGCTTGTTGGTTGAATGGCGTCGGATGATTCGTTGGAAGTCGGCTTGGGTGAAGTGACAACGCCAGCAGAGATCGTTGATGGCGAGGGTGAGGGGTTGTTGGCAGATCGGGCAGACCGATTTGTTGTTCATTCGGGGTAGAGACTAGCAGGGGATTTTGGTGGGCCTGGCGATAAAGTTGAAGATTGCAGCCTGAACCTTTAACAGCGGGATTCGTTATTAAAGGTTAAGCCTCCAACCTTTAATAAGGCGCTTCTGGGTGGGGTGTAAAAATACCTGTTGACTACGTAGCCAGCTACGTATAAGTTGAGCCGCAGAACAGGACAGTAAGCCTGTAACCACGAAAGAAAACCACCATGATTACCCACCAAGAACTGAACCAGGCTGCGCTGTTGGGCCAGCCTGTGAACTACCAGGTAAACGGTCTCACCTTTGAGTGCGTTGTGCGCGACGTGCGGGAGGTATGGGGCAAGCCACAGGTGCAGATTGAGCCTGTGTCTGGGTCGGGGCTGAAGTGGGTTGATCTCAGCAGCGTGAAACTGCCAGCCGCAGGTATGGAGGTTGCGCGATGACACGGCGGGCCTTATTCGCCTTAGCCGCCAGCGTGGTGGCGGGAACAAGCAAAGGCTGCGATCGATGCCGCGACGCGAGGAGTCCAGATATGAACACAGCCTATGCGGAGCCGACCATGTTCCGTGGTGATTACAAGCTGCCTAATCAAGCCCAATATATTCGCCAAGACATTGATGGTCTGAACATCGAGCGACATCTTGGTAAACGCGTTCATGGGTATCGCCCGGCAGCGGAACAAGAGAACCACAGGCTAATCAAGGGATTGGACTATCGGTTCATCATCAATGCGCCGGAGAGCGCGTCTTTGAGCTGGGTGGCGTTCAAGACTTCGGGAGAACTTCAAACGTTCATGCAGGCTTACGGAATTCGGATTGAGCCTGATCGTGAGCCACAACGAGGGGAGACGTTTTATTTGGTCCTGCCTGATTCAGTTGAAGCCTTCATGCCGCTGACCTATCGCCCTGTTTGATTCCTCCGCCACGCGGTCACGAGCGGGCCGCGCACGGGTGAATCAACCCCGAGAACAAAAGGAAAACCACATGGAGACAGAGACCACAGAGAAGCCAAAAGGCAGGCGAACGATACGGCATCTGGCGCAAAGCATCGAAGGTGCGCTGCGTCTGAAGGATCGAGATTTGGAGGGCTGGTTTAAGAAGGATGACGGCTCATGGGCAACCCCTGCTGAAGCCCGTGCATGGCTGGAGGAGAACAAGGCGCTTGGGCGTCGTGTGCTTCCGTATGAAGGCTGCGACAACTTTGATTACCAAACGGGGTGCAAGGGACATGAGGAGCCAGAGCCTGGAATTGGGCCGTTCACGGCCAAGCCATTCATGGCTGATGAGAATGAAGAGTGGAAGCGTTGGGCGATACTCGACGCTGGCGGTCATGGCGTAGCCACTGTGGATCCAGTCGGAGCGACTCCGGCTGAGGTGGAGGCTCGGGCGAGGCTGTTCGCCGCTGCGCCAGAGATGCTGGAGGAGCTGAAAAAAGCGCTGGACGTCGTGATGGAGTGCGACCCCGATACCGTTAGAGTGAATGCTCCAAGCATCCGGGCGGCCATTGCCAAGGCTGAGGGGAGGCAGGAATGAGCCAACCATCAACAACCGACTTTTCCCCTTCTACGCACTGCGAAAGCTGCGGCTACACCGTCAACATTCAAACGGAGTATGACGAGATTCAGCGGCTCACGCTGCAAAACGCTGAACTGCTTAAGGTTCTCAAAGAGGCCAAGAAGGACCTCGTTGAGTTGCGACAGTGCCATGGCGGTCTTGACGACCTGACGCTTAAGGCCATCACCGCCGCCATCGCCAAAGCCGAAGGGAGGCAGCCATGACCACACCGGAACCACCACCCAACCTACGCGATATGAAAGCAGCCTACTTGGGCAATCCGTATCACTGTCCGTTCTGCAAGGGCGCACACCTCCACAACGATCTCGCCACCGCATATCGCGGGGGTGAGATTGTTTACGATGTGTCATGCATGAAATGCGAGCGCTCCTGGAAGGATGTTTACACGCTGACCGATGTGAGGTTTGAGGCGGAAACCGAAAGGAATGCAGCCATGGCCGACGCGAAACGGGAAATTCCGCCACCATTCACCGTTGAGCCCTACGACGTCGATAAAGGGTTGGAGATGCAGCGGTGGGCGATTCGTGATGCTCAGGGCCACACGGTTGCGAAGGTTTGCGCCGTTGGTCACACGCAGCAGGAGGTTGAGGAGCGGGCGAAGTTGTTCGCCGCTGCGCCTGAGATGCTGGGCAGCCTCTCTGCGCTGCTCAGGCTGATTGCTGAGCGTCCCGGGTGGGCTGAGGAGGCGTTTTCTCCTGTCACAGCGCAAGGTGAGTGGCTGGCGAATGCCCGTCGGGTGGTTGCCAAGGCAGAGGGGAGGGTTCAATGAACCGCTCCATCGTATGCGACGGCTCCCTTTGGTTCTACGAGGGCGAGACACTGGTCCTCGGCTTTAAGCCAGTCGCTGGGCCGATCGCAAGGAATGATCTTTGGCCAGCGTCCACCGTGCCAAGTAATTTTAGGTTGGTGATCACTGACTGGTTGATCGGCCTGCAAACATCTGAATTGCTCCAGAAGGGCTGCTCGGAGCACGAGGAATTCGCTCTTCTGCGCTACCGCATCGATGAGAACGAAGGTGAATTGCAGCTTGCGATCAATGAGACATGGGAGACGGCAGGATTTAAGTCATGGGACCAGGCAGGCTTCTGGCTGGATCCTGAGCATGGCGATCTCTGGGAGGAATCAGGAGAGGGGTTGGCTCGGTTCTGCGCTGGGGCAAACAGCATTGAGAACTTCAGGAAAAGCAAAGGGTTCGACCTTTACGCCAAATACGAATTCCCCAGCGAACTTGTGGCGTTGGTTGATGGCCATCATTTGCGCTTTCTCCACGAGGAAGTTGACCAAACCTTGCACTTCAAGTGCGAGGGCAAGTCCACTCGCTCCACAGATGTGGTTCTTCTCTGGGTTAAGCCGGAAGACGGCAAGGCTTGTTTCACTGTCGACGTTCAGCCTGATAATGGCGACCCAGACTACCACGAAGATTTTCAGCCTGAGGGAGATGAATCGTGGTGTCACGACGTTGAGCACCTCGTGTGGTGGCTCCAGAACGACTAAAGGCTATGGAAATACCCGTTTACCCGATGGCTGTCATTTCCACGGCCCACATAACAAAGGATGATGGCGCTTCCCTGCGGCACCATCGCAATTGGCGGATGCAGGACGAGTGGTCTGATCTGCTGGCCGTGCCTCCAGCGAGCGAAATGGATGAGTTCGAGGCCAGTAGTGAGGGTTTCAGCCCGGAGTTCATCGCGCTGATGAAGCTCATTCGGGAGAAGGGCTTTGAGTACGTCCGCTTCGACGCCGACGGAGACGTGATCGAGGGGCTGCCGACGATTGAATGGTGATGCTTTGATTCGCCGCAAACTATCACGTTAAAGCCTATGAACGTTTTCCTCCCATTCGCCTTCTTCTTCATACTCGGATTTCTCTGTGGAGGCGTGGCAGCGCTTGCGTGGGCCGAGCGCGAGATTCGTAAGGTCCGCAACAACCCGACCTCACAATACCAGTCACCTAAACCTCTAACGTGATAGGAGATGCAACAACCCAGAGGCTCATAAGAGCTGCGTTGGCCCAGGCAGAGCACTGCTGCTTGGCCAACCAGCTCGAGCTTCGTGATGCCGCGGAAGCCTATCGCAAGGAGAACCAGAACAATGAACAAACTGAAAAACCAGAGGCAGAAACCATTCCTGACGCTGCCTGACGATCGGGACGACCCGGCGGCTGTCCGATTCATCGGCCGCATTATGGACGTGGTCTGCGGCGTTTGTGTCGGCTGTATGCTGCTCACGATGGTGCTGATCGGCTTGGATTGGCTGATTGAAAGGCTGTCTCGATGACCAAAATCAAAGTTGAGGTCACTGACGCTGACATTCGGCACGGACAATCCGGCAACTGCTGGCGTTGCCCAGTCGCGCTGGCCATCAAGCGCGTGACCCGTGCGCAAGAGGTGAACGTCACTGCGATTGATGTCAGCGTCTGGGGTGACAGCGTTGTCTTAGACACTCCGCCGACGTCCAGCGCATGGACCACGAAGCGCCTCAGCGATCCTTGTTGGTCCCTTGAGCGAGTCCAACTGCCAACCGTAGTCCGAGCCTGGATAAGAGCCTTCGACGATAACAAACCTGTCAGGCCATTCTTCTTCCATCTGGAGGTGCCATGGTTGTAACGGACTTCCAGCAGGGCGAACTGGTTCACTGGACCGAGCACCGGCTTGACCCATGCCAGCGTTGGGTGACGCGGCGCGGGCGCGTGGTCGGCGTCAGCGGTGACGCTCTGATTGTTCAGAGATCGAATGGTGAGCGGCTCGCTTTACCTCCGGCGAGACTGCGCAGGCACGGGGAAAACACAGAATTGACTGATTACTTCCTCGGGAGGGCAGCATGATCGCAGATGAGACATTGACCTGTTGCCCTCCGGCGTCCAAAAAGACGCCCATGAAGTGCCCGCACTGCGGTAAAGACATCAGCTACACGGTTAAGAAGTTCGTCAAAGCTCGCGCTGTGAAGGCTGGAATGAAGGGCGGAGCGGCCGGCAAAGGCTCCGAGGCTCGGCGCTTGGCAGCCAAGAAGGCGATCGAAGCCCGCTGGGCCAAGTATCGAGCGAAGAAAGCGGGAGAGCAGGGTGTCCGTGAAGACTAATAGCCCAGAAGAAGCGCTGGTTTCGGCCACTGACAATCTGCCAGAAATAAACGAAATCTGTGCTGCGGTCGGTCTGGCTAGGCTAACAGCGCAAAAAGCCGTGTCATGGTACTACGCGCCTGACGGCAGTGTTGAGCACGACTTTCGCTTGGACTTGCCCGATCTTGGGGCCAGCTATGCAGAAGCAATGTCCGCATTCTCGCCTACCCACAAAGCTAAGTGGAAGATCGCGGTAATCGTAACGTGTGGCAAGCAGGCCTTAGATAAAGCCATTAAGACACAGATCGGATCCTCCGAAGCCTAATCCTCTTTGGGCGTGGCAGGCGGCTTCTCACGCGCATCCGACGCAGGGAGACACGCCCAGGGCGCCGACGGCGCAGCCTCACACGGGCTGGGGCAGGGGTGGCAGGCGCAGCGGAGGCACTGGTAAACGATGGTCCCAGACGACCACGGCGCAACCCAATGCGTGTCGGCCCAGAGCCGCCATCTTCACGACGCTGGTTCACGAAGTCTGGTTCTGCGGCCCCGAATGCCTGAGCGTATGCCCGTCGTCCATCTTCAACCCGCTGCTTAATCGCCTTCTCCTCGGGCGACATCTTCGCCTCAAGGCTGGCCATTTCGGAGGATGTAAGCTCCCGGCCATAGACAGCCAAGTAAGGATTGCGGGCGAGCACCGCCCGATCTACGGACGCCGAGGCCTGCTCGGGCGTCTGGCCGTCCTTAACCCGCTGGTCAATCGCTTTCTGGCGCTCGCGCTCCACTGCGGCCATGTCAGGACCGCCACGACGGGAGAGTGCGTTGACGATGTTGTCGACGTTGTCCGAAGTCGCCGAATAGATCCGGCTCCCACCGCTTTGCGGGCGACTGCCCTTAACGTCCACCCCAGTTGGAGCGTTGGCCGCGAGCGAGGCCTTCAGCGCTGTTTCGTCGGTGATGCCCTCGCGCATGGCGGTCCGGTTCAGCAGGACGCGGCTGTTTGGGAACCACTGGCGGACCAGGTCCATCGTCGGGCGCACGAAATCACCCGTTTGCCAGGCACGGCTGGCCGATGACAGGACCGAGTTGAACATGGAAATCGGCAGCAGCCCCATGGTGAAGGCACCAAAGTTTCCAGTCGGGGCCACAGTCCCCATGACCATGTTCAGCGCATTGCCCAGGAGCGGCAGGTTCTTCGCAGAGCGCTGGATGGCGATCTTGGTTGCCTCCGCAAAACTCTCTGCCTCTGCAATGTCCTTCACCATCGTCCGTTCGCGGTAGAGCCACCAGTGAAGGAGAGCTGCCAGCGGGAAGGCCATGAACCCACCAACCAGGATGGTGGCGAACAGCAATTCAGCGGTCACCAGCGCAGCCCGGCCGGTTGTCTTCGCGCCGGCCTCCTCTGAGGAATGATGCGCCAGCAGCTTGGAGAGCTGGGCGTTCTGGTTGATGCCGTACCCCATGAACAACATCATGGCTCGGCTCATCGAGTTATTGGCGAACGGGCGGTTCGAGAACATCCCTTTGTTTATCCACTTGCCCACCTCGATCATCAGCGAGTTGTATTCGTCCTCGCTCAGTAACTGAACATCCTCTGGCGCGGTGCCGTCCGCCTTCGCTTTGGTCAGCTTCTGGTGATACTCAATCAGAGCCTTGTCGAGGTTCACCCCAGCCTTTCCGAAGAAATCGCGCAGCGCGGTCAGATCGCGAGCGGTGGCGTCCGCCCGGCCGAACACCTCCTGCGGCGTCAGCGGGGTGGAAAGCGGATCCATGCCGAACGCATCCCGGTTCTTGAATCCCTGGGCGGACCAGACATGAAGGTGTGAAGTGATCTTCCGCGTGAGACCGTCCACCTGGGAGTTGATCAGCCGGTCAACCAGATGAGCGCCGAGCGCCCTCGGGAGTTGGATGCCCATGCCCAGCTCGTTGAACAGCGTGATCGCCGATTGCAGCGGTCGAGTAAAGAATCGTTGGCGCCGGGTGAGGGGTTTTCGGCTGATGCGTCCGCCCTGCCCAAACAGCGCGACGGAGGCATGGAGGTTGTGCGCAGCGGGGTCTTCATCGACAACGCCCGCGGCGATCGCTCGATCGAGCCCTTGGCGTTCCTCCTGCAGACCGCTAATGACCGATGCGGCCCACTGAGACCAAACGGCAGGATTGCGCTTCAATTCATCAGCGGCCGCTTGGAAGCGGGTGTTCTTGAGGAGAGGCGAACTTGCGAGCACCGTAGCTGTCTTCACCAAAGCCTTTGCGGATTCGGTTGCCGCGGCTGCTGCGGCCGTCACACTCCGGACAAAAGGAATTCGCCCGAAGATGCTGCGGCCAGATTGCAGCATGAGCTGCTCCATCTGAACCCGCTGGATGACTGAACCAAAATAGTTCGCGACCAATGTTCCGGCGCGTTGCAGGAGGCTGTTTGCCACGAGACCACGAGCCAGGTTGAAGCCGGTGTAAAGGTCTGTTTCCTCCGTCTGACGGGCTTTAACGTGCGTTCGGAAGCTCTCGATCGAGCGCGTTACCTGAACGAGCAGTTGCTTTGCCTCATCGTAATCAAGGAAGTTGGCGCCCAGCTTCTGAGCTTTGGCGATATTCTGCCTCCCACCTTCGGCCTTTAGTTCCTCCTCCATGCGCGTGATCTCCGTCTGGAGACCATCCCGCAGGCTGTTCAGCGAGTTCAGGTAGCGTTGGGCATAGATGTCGAGGACCGCATTCTGAACGGAGTTCTGCGACTCGTGGGTCGCGACGGTGTATTCGTAGAAGCCTCGAGGGAGAATCCGCTTGCCACGGGGGCGATTAAGGAAGTTCTCAGCTTTGACGATCTCCACGTCAGCATGGTCACCCACCAGCTTTGGAGCTGTCTTCTCGTCTTGGGTGAACATGTTCACCGCATGGTCGATTTCCTTAACGATCTGCTCCTTGATCTCCTCCACGCTGAGTTGCTGCTCTGCTGGAAGGTCGCGCTGCATGTCGAAGATTTGCCCGGCCGCATCGTCCAAGGAAGACGGTGCGACCCCAGACTCAGCCCGTTGCTCGGCGAGCTTCCGGTAGTAGCCACGAAGCGGGCTCTTGAGATCGGCCGCATACTGCGGGTTGCTGAACGAATCAAAGTGCGACAGCACCGCAATGTCGAAATACCGCGACAGAACCTCCTCGCGAGCATCCTGCTTATCCTCTTTGCTCAGGCTGCGGTCGCTGGCCTTTTCCCAATCCGCCAGGAATGCGCGGGCGATGTACTTCAGCCGCTGGGGAACTGTCATCCCGCTGATGTCCTGGGCTTCGCGCTCGATCGACGTGTTCGCCACACGGTCGCGGATACGAATAGGGCTCCTCTTTCCTGTTGCAGTGGAACTTTCAAGCCTCCGAACGGCAGCCGACACACCATCGGTGTATGCCTTCTGGGCTGCCACAGCTTGCATATCTTGAGCCGTGACCGTGCGGCCGTTCACCTTGGAACCAGCCCGGAGCTTCACGTCGCCGCGGTTCTGGTAAGACCCCAGCACGATGTCCCCGATCTGTTCCTCCCATTGTGGAACGGTCAAGCCGTGAGCCTTTGCGGCTTTTTCAGCCGAGAGCGTAGCTTTGAGCCGAAGATCCTGATGCGCCTGAACGACTGCTTGGCGAGCGTTCGAGTAATTCTGCAGTTCCTGGTAAGCAGCCCGGTTCGCCCGGCCGGCCAACATATCGTGGGTGTGCTCAAGCACATCCATCCATCCAGCCGTGGCGCGAATCAGAGCCTCGAAGGGGTTGTAATCGCCAGCGACGAGCTTCCCAACCTCCGGATTGAAGGCTTGGTTCAGGTGGACGTTCTGAATCATCCATAGTTGGTGCTCATACGCCCGGCGTTTGATCGGGTCTGCGGTGGGAGAATCAACGTAGGATTGGAACCACGAAGCAGCTTTCAGCAACGCATTGGCATTTTCCTGAGCCACATCACTGCCGAACCCGTTCCTTATAGTCACCCGCTCGGCGCTGTTCAGCGGGTTTTCGTAAATGAGTTCGCCAGCGTCGTTTACCTTGGCTTTGATCTCGCGAATTCCCGTGTACTCAGCAGCGATCTCCAGGTTCTCACGAAACTCGGGAGCGTTGAGCGCCTCGCGCAGGAAGCCCAAAGCCTTCGTCTTACGATCGAGGAGGTTTTCCAACTGGATGACGCGCTCAGTTTTCTGTGGTGAGCGAATAGAAAGCAGCCGCGCCCGGAGGTCCGGCGTCTTCAGCATCATGCTCTCGGTAAGTGCGATTAGTTCGTCAGAAGCATAAACAGTCAGCCCAGCGGCCCGGGCTGCTCGGAATGCGTCCACGATTTGCTCCGGTGTGCCCGTTTTCTCGAGAGAGGCAGGCAGTGAGCCAGCGGCCGCTTCAATGACTCGGCGCACACCTTCGTCCGCGTTCACCAGTTGATTGAGCTGGGCGTTAAGGGCATCTCGACGATCCTCAGCGGCCTTGTCCCGCTCGGAAGTGAGTCGTCCACGCTCGAAGTTAATCAGCGCCGCCGTTGTCTCGATCAGGCGTTCTTCGGAGGATTTCTTTACTTCGGCCTGGCTAACGTCAGCCACTTCCGCTTTCAGCTTCTCGACCGCTTGCTCGAACTCCGATTGGCTATCCCGCAGAGCGATCATATTGACCGCTGCTGCGAAGATCATTTGCGTCTGCAGGGCCGGGTCATCAGGCGACAAGGCCGAAACCACGTTCAGAAGGTTTCCGACCGGCGCACCTGTGCCCAGGTCTTTTGCAGCCCGTTTGACGACAGCCAGCCGTCCGCTGATTTCCCCAAGCTGCGAGCGAACCTCTGTCGGGAGAGACTTGAACTTCTCAGCCAGATGCCCCACGGCTGCGAGGTTCTCCGCCATGGCAGCCTTGCGGTTGGAATCTGCATCCGCCTTGGGCATGATGTCCGCCGAACCGAGGAATTCTTTATAGTCCGTGGTCGTGGAAATCGGCTTGAGACTATAGCGAGGTGCGTCGGAGCCGACGCCATCCACACCGGAACCAACCTCGACCGCCCGGCGGGAGGCGTTCAGAAGATCAGCGATCTGGTTGCTCGTGGGCGTGAGACCGAACAGCTTGCGCAGTAAGGTTCTCAGCGTTGTTACGAACTGCTGCCAAAGGCTCTGACGCACCCCGGCGTTGTCCGCAATGTATTCCTCGATGGCCAAACGACGGTCAGCCGCTTTAGACAGGTTGAGTGCGCGTTCTTTGGCGATCGGCTCCAGCACTTGGTTGGAAATGTTTTCCCCAACTTCATCCAGGACGGTGTCGAACTGGCTGCCGAGCACTTGGCGTAGGCCGTAATGGCCAACTACCTCGTGAAGCACCACAAATTCTGCTTCCTCGGCCGAGTCGATCGCCGCGGCGTTGATGATGACCTTCTGAAGGCCAGGATCGAATACACCACGCACAAGGGCCCCTTCGTGTGCCCATTCTGGTCGGCTCACGACGTCGATTTGTGGAGCGTTCTCCCAGTGGGCCGCCAACTTGTCCACCGCTTCCCAGACTCGGCTGATGGACATTCCGTGGGTCGGGGCTCCCAAGCTGAACCGCTGCCCGCCTGTGACTTCGACTACTGGCCGTGTGCGCGTGATTGCGCCAATCGTCTTGGCAGCGGTCGCTGGGCTGGTCGGTATGAAATAGCGCATCTTAAACTGAATGCGCTCCATGAACACGCCGTGCTTCTCCAGTTCCTCATGGTGCGGAAGGCTTGGCCCTTCCAATTCGTAACGCTCATCACCTGAAACCCGCACTGGTTTAATGCGCCATCCGTTGGCCAGGCGCAGAGCAGAGCCTTGCTCTAACTTCTGAACCGCCTGCTCTGGGGAAACAGAAAGGTCAGAATCGACGTTGAAGTTCGACAGAATCTTGCTGAGCTGAGAATCCGGAACGAGGATGCCAAGCAGGCGTTCGCCCTTATCGGTCTGGGCACGGGCGATGCGCTGCACGCCACCCAGGCGGTCCCAGATGGGCAGAATCGTTCCTGTGATCAGATTGTAAGTGTCCGTCCTGGTCTTCGGCGCCTTCTGAATTACTTCGTTCCACAGCGTCTTGGCTGCTTCACCTTTCAGGATCTCAAACTTCTTCGCGTCGTGAGCGTCTGGAAGGTCAATCTGTTGCGCCCCCTGGAGCGGTGAAGAAGCGGAGTAGTATTCGGTGATTCGACCGGAGCTTTCGGCTCTGCTGCGTGGTCCGGCGAGCTTCCAGATCATACCGCTTCGCAGATTGCGGGCGAACTGAACTCCATCCAGCCACGCATCCTGCCATTGGGTTGTCTTCGTCGGTTGCTCAACCTCCACCTTTACGTACTCGGTCTTTGCTTTTGAGCCCGAGTCGGTCCAAAGCGTTTTGCGCTCGCCTATCCTCGTGCTGAGGCCCATCAGAGTCTCGAGGCCGATGTCCAAGGTGCCGTTGGCCGTGTGCCACTCAATAACTGCATCCAGCCGCTTCCCAAACTCCTCGAACGTGAGCCGTTGCATGTCGATGCTCATCGACAGAAGCCGGTTAAGGAACTGCTGAATCGGGATTTCCTCGCCGACAAAGTTCCCGTCTTCATCAGTGAGAGCGAGGCCGGTTTGCTCCTCAAACTGCGCCGGGCTCAATCCCTCTACCGCGCCGGCTCCCACATCTCGCAGGAATTTCCGCAGGGCTTCGCGAGCGTAAGAACTCTCAAGGTTATCCCGTGCGCTAAATATGCCCGTGCTGGTCGTTTGACGTTGGCCCTTCGTCAAAGCGCCGAGCTGCTCAAGGCGTCGGGCGATGGTCGAGATGAACCGCTTGTGCCCGGGAATATCGGTGAGTACGAGACGGAAGAATGGAGGCTGCGCCTGGTTGCTTCGATGAGAGCGACCGAGGCCTTGAATGGCATTGTCCGCCCGCCAGCCAGGCTGAAGAATGTAATGCTTCCGAAGCCTCTGGTTCTTATAACGCTTGTCCGCGTGATAACTGGAACCAGTGCCGCCCGCATCAGAGAACACCAGGATGCGCTTGCGATCGTCCCGGAACGCCTCGACGTCTGCGGAGTTCGCTTTCTCGCCTCGCGGTTCAATGACGCGCTTGCGGCCTTCGGGAGTTTCTTTATAGACCACGCGCCGCCCGCGGCCGGTGACTTCGGCCACCGCATCCACGCCGAAGGTGTCGATCAGCTCGTCGAGAGCGCCTTGCGGAACACTAATGGAGGCAAGGCGGTTCAAAAGATCCTCCTTCATCGCAACAGCCTCAGCGTTCTTCACCGGGTTGCCTTCGGAGTCGAGAACTGGACGGGTTCTGACGTTCCCGTCTTTGTCGGTGAATTCCTCGTACTGAGTTGTGGGGAACGAGTTCTCCACATACTGCATCAGTATCTCGCGTGGAGTGATGTCGAGGTTCTCCAGGTCGGTGTCCTCGTCTTCTTCCTTGCGCGAAACCGCACGCTCCATGGCTGCTTCGTTCGTGTTGACGATCTGGACAACAACAGAGTGCCCATCCTCCACGTCGCGCCGAATGGCGCTCCTCACCGCAGGCATCTGCAAGCTGGTGAGGATCTGATTGAAAAATCGTTGATGCGCGCCCCAGAAAGCCGACATGGCTTTGCCTCTAGGCTGGCCTGTCATTCCAGTGGCTTCGACCGCGGCGCCGACATTGCGGAGCACCACCTGCCATGCCTCGGCAAGCGTGTTATACATCCGCTCCTGATCCGTGTTGAGCTGCTGCTCGACGCGATCGTATTCGACACCTTTGAAGTTCAGTGTCCGTGACAGGTAAAGGCCCATCGCCTTCATGTCTTTGGCAACGACTTCCAACGCAGCCACGCCTCCAGCTCCGACCTGGTTGATAAACTCTTTGACGTTCGGGAACGGGGTTCCTTCGCCCCAAAGACCGAGACGTTCGGCATAGGCGAGATTGTTAAGCTCCGTAGCCCCGGTGGCGCTGACATAGACAACCCGTGCTTTTGGGAAGGCCCGTTGCAGGTCCATCGCTGCCAGAGCCATGGCCGCAGGTTTCTTCCTCCCGCGGGCGCCCTTGGACTCCAGCGCGTTGCCCATTTGGTGCGCCTCGTCGAACATGATCACGCCATCGAACGATGGACCGAGCCACTTCTTGATCTGCTCTAGGCGAGTAAGCGTTCCTCCGCCTTTCTTCGGCTTCGGTGGGGGGCTGGACAGCTTTTTGTAGTTGGTGAACAGGATAGCCTCGCTCTTTGCGATCGGCTCTCCGGATTTGACCTTGGCATGAGGAAGCAGGAACTCCGGGTCGATGCCAACGTCGGCCAGATCCCGAAGGGCATCAGGGGCCAAGCGGTCGTTCTTCGATACCCAGACTGCCCGTTTACGCCCTTGGTTCCAGTTATCGAGGATGATGGCTGCGATCGTTCGGCCTTTGCCAACTCCCGTGCCGTCACCGATGAAGTAGCCGCGGCGCTCGCCGTTCGGAAGCAAGACCGAATGAGCCTGCCCCGCGAGCAGTACGTTCTCCGCCTGAGGGCCGCTTATTTTGCCATCCTTCAGGAACGACTCTGGAAGTTTTGGGCGGTAAGCGGGGGATGGATAGCGAACGCTCGCCATCGCAGCGCTTTCGGCGAGGGGCGTGGGATGATCTATCGCGCCTTCAACATTGATCTGCGGACGATAATCTTCAAAGACCGCATTCTCCTCGAGCTTCTCCTCCGAGGCGGCGTTCTCCCTTACGGCCAGGTCTGGAAGTAAGACCCCGCCATCCCGTCCAACTGCTGCAGCAGTGTTGCCGCTGCTTCCGCTGGATTCTTCTCCAGTTCGATCTCCGGCTCCGGATCGCCCTCCGGCGCTTTGCGTTCCCCGAACATCAGGAAGTTCCACACTTCCTGCGGTGTCCACTGGTACAGTTTCTCCAGCAGGACTCTGAGTTCCCCTTTGTTGTCCGCTTCCACTTGAGGGTTGCGAACTCCCCACTCCATCAGTTGAAACGCGTGGAGCAGGCTGAAGTCGAGCTTTACGCCGGCCGAGACCAATCTTTGCTTTGCCGCTTGGTTGAGCGGGTGCTGGTTCAGCCGATCCGTTTGCAGGTGTTCCGGTTCTGGTTTGGTTGCGTTCATCACGAATTGCTTGGAGCAGCGGAATCAGGTCTTCCGTGCGCTCAACCTTGCCAACGATAACATCCTGAACCGTTGGGCCAGTTTTGTCTATGACGAGGATCTGGTTGTCGAAGGTTGTCCCGTACTTCGCGTATTCCTGGCCGTTGACGCCGATGTTCGCACGAACGTTGTACTTGGATTTGATCTCACTCCACCACGAGCGAAACACCGGCCGGTCCATCGCCATGCCTTCGCCAACAATGGCAACAAGCCGGCCGCCAGGTGCGAGACGCGCCAATGCTTGCTCAATATGCCGAGCCCCGTTTGAGGTATCTCGGCTCCCTTGCTTTCGGCCAGCGGTGGAGGAGAACGGCGGGTTCATCACCACCACGGTGGGCACGACGTCCTTGGGCAGGATATTGTTAAGCTGCTCAGCGTTCTCGCCAAAGACGCGATTGAAGCCCATCAGTTCGAGCACAGCTCGGCGACGCGGGCTGAGTTCGTTGACGACGACGGACGCTCCTGCCTTTTTGCCGAAGACGGCTAAGCCACCAATCCCCGCACTGGGTTCAAGCAGAACATCGTTCGGCGTGAGCTTCGCCACCCAACCCGCAAGGTAAGCGAAGGGTGGGGGAGTGCTGAACTGCTGGAACTCGTCCTGCTCGGCTGTGCGCTTGGTCTGGGTCGGGAGCCGCTGGATGATCTCTTTCAGCGCTGCGACGTTTGCCGCTGGGGATTCGCCGAGCGGCATTTCTGCGATGTGCTGATTAACACCAAGCTCCATCGCGTCGTAGGCGTCCTTCGGACTGTATTTCCCGTCGGCTTGAGTGCCGCCGAATACGCCGTCAGCCCACTCGAAAAGCTGTTGCCAAGTAAAGCTCTCGCCAGCCGCAACCTTAGCTCTGACGCGATCTGCGAGCATCTGCGAGGGTGACATTTTGGAAGCCTGGCTGGGGGCCGGCGGCGCTGCATTAACTTCCGCGTCGCTCTCCATGCCTGATCCATCAAAGCCTGGGTAATTGCGAATAAAGGCATAAATCGCCTTCAGGTACGGGCGAATGTTCTCACCGACATCCTCAACCATCTTGGCTGACCAGTCAGAGAACTTCCGGACACCCGCTTCAACATGGTAGCCGCCCATCTCCCCGGCCAGCATCATGATCTCAGGATCAACGCCTGCGCCTACCTGCTTCAGCTTCTCGCGCAACTTCCGCTTTGCTTCCTCATATTTATCGCGTGTAAAGACCTTGTTCTTGTCGCCATAGCCCTGCTGCGCCTCGGGGGCTTGAGAGGTCGCTGCGGTCTGTGGTATATTCTCCTGTGCCTGCCTCGGGAGCGCTTCGGGCGTATGCTCTCCGCTAGCGCTGGAGGGGAGCGCCCGAGGGGGCTTTTTATACATGGTCACCGCGGCAAGCTTCCGTCGGCCTTTCCTGACCTCCTCGACATAGATAGTTGTTCCATCTGGAAACGTTTTCCTGAGAACCAGTGTCGGAAGTCCGTTGTTGAGTTCCCCGGCTTCCACCGAATCAGGCGATGAAATCACCTGAGGAATCAAACCGAAATCGTCTCGCGTGACTGGGATGTTTCCACGGCTAATCTCCGTTTTAGGATCCCCGTGCTTGTCGAATACATGCCGCACGAAATCCTCATCGATGATGTGGTTGTAACCTGCGATGTCCAAACCGGCCTTTTCCCGTGCTAGGGTAACGACCCGCTCAACGGCTACGCCCAGGTCTCTGAAGAACTGCTTTACCCCCCTGGGCCGTGCCGCTGCGTCCACCACTTCCTTTATCAGCGGCGTTGGATCATCTGGAACGGGCGGCTCAATTCGCCCGCGACGCAATCCAATCTTCACACGAGGCTGAGCCACAGCAGGTGTAGCTGCAGGTTGGGTAACGGCGAACTCCTTCGTCGTGTCGCCGCTGGTCAGCCAAGTCTTCAGACCGTCAACGGTGGTCTCTGAAACAGACTTCCGCCGCTTTGGGCCATTGCCGTCCGAGAACGCGGCATCGTAGGCAGCAAGCGCTTGCTCCTGGGTGTCGAAACCGAGCATGACCTTGTGCTCGTCGAACTTTCCGCTTTCCGCGTCAACCTGGTTCACCACGAACGCCTTGGTGGATTCAGCATTCGGGCCGATGTAGGTATCGACAGCATCCCCATCTTTACCCTCCGTGCGCTTAAAATAACCGTAGTGCGCAGGCATCGTTACTTGCCACGGCCTCCCCGATTTGTCCGTTCCACTGCGAATGCTCCCGGCTGGGTTCTCGATCGAGACGTTCAGCCCGTGAATCGTGACGTGCCCCTTCTTGTAATTGCCCGCTTCCTTCTGAGCCTCGGTCGGCGCTGGGTTCACCTGCGCGGCTGCATCAGCCAAATCTTGGGCCTTGGGGGTGGCCGATGGTGGCTCAGGAGTGGGGATAATTGGCGGAACCCCAGGCACAGTAGGCGAAGTGGGTGCAGAACTTGGAGATGTCGGTGCTGGAGTAGGAGAAGTCACAGCCTCAGGCACCGCTGCTGGCGGTTGAGTGCTTGATCGTCCGCTGATGGCTCGTTCTGCGGCTCGCGCTCCCATTGCGGCCGCGCCCGGGATGGCAAACGCTATGCCTTCGGCCGCCAGTTGCTCCGCAGATGGAAAGTGATATTCCTCGCCTTCAATCAGCAATGGGCGGAGCACTTCGCCAATCCGTTCTTCGCCGATTTCGCTCAGCCATCCATTCCAAGCGCCTTTGGTGCGGAGCGTTGAGAGCGCCTCATCGAGTGTGCTGCCCGGCTTTGCCCGGAAGAAGTTCTGCAAGGCTGCTTTGAACGCCTGCACCTTTGCGGCTCCTGGGATCTTATCCAACTGCAGTGTGCGTCCGATCTTCCCCGCGACTTCACCCAGAACCCCACCGCTGTGTTCAGTCAGAGTCTCGATGAACTGCTCGACGTAGGCCTTCGAGAGAGCAGCGGGGAGTGTCTCACCAGTTTGGCTGACAACCAACGCGCCATTGTCAGTAACCGCCACTTCGGGCGTCATCCGCTCAATCGTTCCGGACGCTATGCGAGCGGGGCCGGCTGCGGCAGCCTGAAGCGCTGAGCCTGCAACTCCACCCGTGGCGCGAGCGGCAAACTTAACAGCAGCTTTTTCGGCTGCTTGGTCGATGAACTTGGAAGCGCCGCGGAGGACGGCAGCTTCGCCACCCTCTTTAGCGAGATTGTAAATGCCGGCCGTGGTGGCGAGTTCAGCCGCAAAAGCAGGGAGGTGCCAAAGAATCTTAGCCACCTTATACCCCAACGTGCTGTCCCGCTGCTTGTCGGAATTGTGCGCGATCAACAACGCAAGATCCTCGGGCGTGGCTTGGTCAGCTTCCGCACGCTTTGCGGCTGCGAAAAGCTCAGCGGACTTCTTTACATCAAACGCCGCGCCTGCAAACGGTGCCAACTGTTCTGGCGTGGCCTCCCGTGCGAAGAATTCATGCGCCGTTTTCGTGGCCGGCGCGGGCATCTGGAACGATTCACGAGCTGAGTCGATGATAGTTTTGCCACCGACAATGCCGGGTTGTAGGTTCCAGTTCGCCTTAAAGGCCTCGGCTACCTGCCGCTTAATCTCCTCTGCCATCAACGCACCCTCAGAGACCTGAGGAGCGCCGACCAGGGCTCTCATTTCGGCGAGGAGTGACTGCTTCTTTTGGGATGCGGCTTGTTGAAGCTGAATGCGTGGAGCCACAGACGGCGGCTCGTTTGTCGTCAGAAACGCGTTTCGAGGAGGATGAGCGACAGCAGGCGGTTCCTGGGTGGCGAGGAAGTCCGCTCCGATCGGCTCTGGCCCGAACCGTACTTTGCCGGTTGGTGGAGGAGTGGGTTGTGGACTGAATAAAACTTGGCCCGGAGGTTTGGCTGGCTTCGCCAAATCATAAGCCTGCTGCACACGCCCCAGGATGTCGTTTGGCAGCATTGGGGCAGGAGTAGCCCCAGCTTTGCGCGTCTCTATCTTAGAAACGATTTCATTCTCGGGAGTTCCATCTGGAAACTCCATAAGGCCGAAGCCCTCAACATCAACTTGAATGGCCATGACATCATTTAGCGAACAGGGGTCAGCTTGCCGGAGCGATACTGGAACTTCTGAGTGGCCCGAGGGCGCGGCAGGGCGTATTTAGTTCCGGTCTTTGTATCAAGAACGGATCCACCTTCAGGGGATACGACGTACCCCGCTCCTGACATAACCCGCATGAAATCACGCGCTTGCTGCTCGATCTGCGCTAACCGTGCCTCTGCCTGTTGGGCTTTTGTCGCTGCTTCCATCAGGGCTGTGTTCGCTTTCTCGGCAGTG
>Ga0196963_10000408_pt1 | contig 40559 bp, 39 predicted proteins | sample S1_5metaG_FD_148600 | JGI IMG/M metagenome (GOLD analysis project Ga0196963, IMG submission 148600) | Soil microbial communities from Anza Borrego desert, Southern California, United States - S1_5 | ecosystem: Environmental > Terrestrial > Soil > Desert | place: USA: California | collected... | reverse complement strand
TCGTTGACGGCCGCGGGTTTGCCGTCCTCGCCGCCGGTGAGGCTGTTGAGGAGGATGGCGTCGGGGGTGATCGTCTGGCCGGGGGCGAACTCGAAGGGCACTCCCTTGCGGGCGAGGAGCGTGACCTGGCCGGCGCTGGTGCGGCCCCACAGGGCGGTGTTGTTGGTGGACGTGACGCCCGTGCCGGTGAGCGTGGTCAGAAACGCGATGTGTCCGGCGGGGCTGAGGCAGACGTCGAGGAAGGCGGTGGGCGACACGCCGGGCAGGCCGGGCGCGGGGTCGCCCGAGCGCATGACCAGCGAGAAGTTGCCGGGCGTGCCCACCCAGATGGCGCGGTTGTTCGTGGTGGTGACGCCGGGGCCGGCGAGCTGGCTGGTCATGAGGACGCGGCCGCCGCCGCTGGGGATCACGACGGAGATGGTGCCGTGGGTGAGGCCGGGGAGCCCGGGCGCGGCGTCGCCCTCCCGGATGACGGTGGGCGTGCCGCCGCCGCCGGGGATGATGAACGCGGCGGAGTCGTTCTCGGTGGTGATGCCCGGGCCCGCGAGGGTGGCGGTGAAGGTGAGCGTGCCCGCGTCGTTGATCCAGAAGCCGCCGATGCCGCTGGTGGTGAGCCCGGCCATGCCGGGGGCGGGGGGCGCGGCGTTGCCCTCGCGGGCGATCATGACGACCGAGCCCGGCGTGCCGGCGAAGATGGCCCCGTCGTTGGCGATGGTGACGCCCGTGCCGCTGAGGACGGCGCTGAAGGCGACGAAGCCCGCCGCGTTGGTGACGGGCCCCGCGAAGGTCGAGTAGTTCACGCCCACGGGGGCGCCGGGGGCCTGCGCGGCGCGTCGGGCGACGAGGGAGATCGCGCCGGGCGTGCCCGCGAACACCGCGCGGGTGCCGCTGGGGACGCTCCCAACCAGCGGGCACTCGAAGACGATCCGGCCGTTGCGGTGCCGCACGGTGTAGACGCCGTTGACGATCGACGGCGGCAGGTCGCCGTAGAGGGCGCCCGCGGGTGCGCCGGGAGCCTGTGCTCCGGCGCGGGCAACCACCGCGAGGTTCTCAGGGAGGCCCAGGAAGAGGGCCGAGCCGTTGGCGGCGGTCACGCCATCGCCCACGAGGTAGGAGAGCACGGCGAGTCGGCCGCCGGCGCCGCCGCCCAGCGCCTCGGTGTGGCCGTTGTTGATCTCGCCCCAGCGCACGCCGGGGAGCGCGGGGATGGCGTCGCCCATGCGCACGAGGAGATTGGGGGCGAGGCCGACACCGCGGCCGAAGATGGCGCGGTTGTTCTCGGTGGTGACCCCGGTGCCGCCGAGCGCCGTGAAGAACATCGCATTGCCCCCGGAGTCAAGGCCCGGGATCGCAGGGAAGACGTAGTTGCACCCCGCGGGCAGGCCCGACGCCTGCTGGCCCGCGACATGGATGATCTCGAACACGGGCTGCGCGGCGGCGACGCCGGCCGAGGCGAGGACGCCGAGTGCCGCGGCCAGTGTGTTGGTCATTGAGTGCGTCACCTGCTCTCCCCTTGTCGGATGGCGTGCAGCGCCAGCATACATATCGGGAGTCGCCGGGAAAGGGGCATCGGGTGCGGCGCGTGAAAAAGCCCAGGGATCGTGATCCCTGGGCTTTGGGTGCTGGTCATTGGGGGCTGCTTACTTGTCTTCCATCAGCGCCGCCTGGGCCGCCGCGAGGCGCGCGATCGGCACGCGGAAGGGCGAGCAGGACACGTAGTCCATGCCGACCTTGTGGCAGAAGTAGATGGACTTAGGGTCCCCGCCGTGCTCGCCGCAGATGCCGACCTTGAGATCGGGCTTCTTGGCCCGCCCCTTCTTGACGCCCATGTCGATGAGCTGGCCCACGCCGCCGGTGTCGAGGGTCTGGAAGGGGTCGGCGGGCAGGATCTCGCGCTCGAGGTAGTCGGGCAGGAAGGTGCCGATGTCGTCGCGGGAGAAGCCGAAGGTCATCTGTGTGAGGTCGTTGGTGCCGAAGGAGAAGAAGTCGGCCTTCTCGGCGATCTCATCGGCGGTGACGGCGGCGCGGGGCACCTCGATCATCGTGCCGATCTTGATGTCGAGGCGCGGCTTGAAGTCCTGCTCCTCCTTCACCTTCGCGATGGTGGCCTCGACCTCCTGGCGCATCACCGCCAGCTCCTTGCGGGTGCCCGCGAGGGGGATCATGATCTCGGGCATGGCCTTGATGTTGCTGCGGAGGCAGTCGATCATGGCCTCGGTGATGGCCCGCACCTGCATCTCAAGGATCTCGGGATAAGTGACGCAGAGGCGGCAGCCGCGGTGGCCCAGCATGGGGTTGGCCTCGTGCAGGCTGGCGACGCGGCTCTTCACCTTCTCGAGCGTGAGGCCCAGGCTCTTGGCGAGCTCGGCCTGCTGCTTCTCCTCGTGCGGCACGAACTCGTGCAGCGGCGGGTCGATGAGGCGGATGGTGACGGGGCAGCCCTTCATGGCCTTGAAGATGCCCATGAAGTCGTCGCGCTGGTAGGGCAGGAGCTTGTCCAGGGCCTTGACGCGGGCTTCCTTGGTCTCGGCGAGGATCATCTCGCGCATCGCCTTGATGCGGTCGCCCTCGAAGAACATGTGCTCGGTGCGGGTGAGGCCAATGCCCTCGGCGCCGAAGTCGCGGGCCCGCTGGGCGTCCTCGGGGGTGTCGGCGTTGGTGCGGATGCCGAGCTTGCGGTACTTGTCGGACCACTTCATCACCTGGGCGAAGTCGCCCGACATCTTGGGCTCGATGCTGGGCACCTGGCCCGACATCACCTCGCCGGTGGAGCCGTCGATCGAGAGCACATCGTCGCGCCCGAACTTCTTGCCCTTGACGGTGAGCGTGCCCTTCTCGCTGTCGATCTCGAGCTCGCCCGCGCCCACGACGCAGCACTTGCCCCAGCCGCACGCGACCACCGCCGCGTGGCTGGTGCGCCCGCCGGTGGAGGTCAGGATGCCCGCGGCCGAGTGCATGCCCTCGACGTCCTCGGGGCTCGTCTCCTTGCGGACGAGCAGGACCTTCTCGCCCTTGCCCGCCCGCTCCACGGCCTCGGCGGCGGTGAAGGCGAGCTTGCCGAAGGTGGCGCCGGGCGAGGCGGGGATGCCGCGGGTGAGGATCTCGACCCGCTTCTTGGCGGCGGGGTCAAAGGACGGCAGCAGCAGCTGCGTGAGGTCCTGGGCGGGGATGCGGAGCAGGGCGGTCTTCTCGTCGATCAGCCGCTCCTTCACCATGTCGCAGGCGATGCGCACGGCGGCGAAGCCGTTGCGCTTGCCGGTGCGGGTCTGCAGCATGTAGAGCGTGCCGCGCTCGATGGTGAACTCGATGTCCTGCATGTCCTTGTAGTGCTTCTCGAGCTTGTTCTTGATGTCGAGGAGCTGCTGGTAGACCTTCTTGTTCCACTTGGCCATCTGCTCGACGGGCAGCGGCGTGCGGATGCCGGCGACCACGTCCTCGCCCTGGGCGTTGACGAGGTACTCGCCGTAAAAGGTGTTCTCGCCGGTGGCGTTGTTGCGGGTGAAGGCGACGCCCGTGCCCGAGTCGTCGCCCATGTTGCCGTACACCATCGACTGCACGTTCACGGCGGTGCCGTTCAGGTTGCCGACGTTGGCGATGCGGCGGTAGCTGATGGCGCGGTCGCCGTTCCAGCTCTTGAACACCGCCTCGATGGCGAGCTCCAGCTGCTTGCTGGTGTTCTGCGGGAAGACCTCGCCCACGGAGCGCTGGTAGACCTTCTTGTACTCCTCGCACAGCTCGATCATGCCCTGCTCGGGCACGTCGGTGTCGAGCTTGGCCCCGTACTTGACCTTGATCTTGTTGAAGGCGTCCTCGAACTTGTGGTGGTCGACGCCCATCACGACGTCGCCGAACATGTTGATGAGGCGGCGGTAGGCGTCGTAGGCAAAGCGGGCGTTGCCCGTAGCGTTGGCCAGGCCCACCACGGAGGCGTCGGTCAGGCCCAGGTTGAGGATGGTGTCCATCATGCCGGGCATGGACACCGCGGCCCCCGAGCGGACGGAGACCAGCAGCGGGTTGGTGTTGTCGTTGAAGCGCTTGCCCAGCTCCTTCTCGAGCATGGCGATGTTGCGGTGCACCTCGTTCATGAGGCCGTGGGGCAGGCGCTGGCCATTGCGGTAGTAGGCGGCGCAGGTGTCGGTGGTGATGGTGAAGCCGGGGGGGACGGGCAGGCCGATGGAGGTCATATCGGCGAGGTTGGCGCCCTTGCCGCCCAGCAGCAGCTTCATGTCGGCGGCGCCCTCGGTGCGGGTCTTGCCGAAGTAGTAGACCATCTTGCCGGGCTTGGCCCGCATGTTGGGGCCGGAGCCGGGGGCCGCGGAGGCGTCGGGCTTGCGGGCGACTTTCTTGAGGACCTTCTTGCTGTCCTTGCTGGCGGGGCCATGCTGAACCGGGGCCATGGGGGTCCGGACCTTCGGGGACGACTTGGGCATCGGCGACCTTTCCGAGTGGGTGAGTGCGGCTCGCGGACACGCGGGAGAGGCCGCCCGTTTCGGGGTCTGCTCGGCCCAAAGTCCCGCGGAAATGACAGGCCCAAAGTCTAGGTTGGCCCCGTTGCCCTTTCGACCGCAGGGCCTGCTGCGCCCGACCCTGAGGCCACTAGAGTCACCCCGTGCCCGGGGATTCTGACCATCTCAGGCCGCTGGACCTGCCGCTCGCGCCGGAGGCGGTGCTGACCCGCTGGCCCGAGCGGGAGCCGCTGGCGGTGCTGTGGTCGGGGGGAAGCGCGGGGCCACACGCCCGGTGGACGGTGCTGGCCCGCCCGAGCCGGAGCGAGACGGCGACACCCGGCACTGCGGCGGAGGCTAAGTCGTTCCTTGACAGGTGGTTGTGTCCTTCCTCGGGTGCCATGACGACGTCTTCGTCGCTATGGAAGGGCATCCCCGATGCAGAGGTCCCCAAGTTCCGCGGGGGGGTCATCGTGGCGCTCTCGTACGACCTTGGGCGGGTGCTGGAACCGGCCGTGGGGGCTTCGCGGCACAGGGGCGCACCGACCTGCTTCGCGTGCGAGTGCGCCGATGCGGTCATCTTTGATCACGCGAGGGGCCGCTGGTGGGCGCTGGGGGAGCCGCCGGCGCTCGCGAAGGGACCCGTGGGTGAGTTCATGATCAACGGGAACCCAGAGCTCCGCGTGACCGCGGCGGCGTACGCGGCAGGGGTGGACCGCGTGCTGGAGTACATCCGTGCCGGGGACGTGTACCAGGTGAACCTGGCGCACCGCACTTCGGCGCGGTTCAGTGGTTCGGGGCGCGCGTTCTTTGTGGCGCTGGTGAAGGAAGCGCGGCCGTGGTACGGGGCGTACGTGGAGACGGGCGAGGGGGCGGTGGCGTCGGCCTCGCCCGAGTTGTTCCTGTCGTACGACCCCGCAACGCGACGGCTGACCACGCGCCCGATGAAGGGGACTCGCCCGGCCACGCGCGCTGGCGAGCTGGAGACCAGCGAGAAGGACCGGGCCGAGCTCAACATGATCACCGACCTGATGCGCAACGACATCGGGAGGGTGAGCGAGCTGGGGTCGGTGACGGTCGAGTCCGCGCGGAACTTCGAGCGGCACAACACGCTGGTGCAGACCACCTCGACAGTGTCGGGCACGCTGCGGCCCGGGCTGACCATCGCCGACGCCCTCGCGGCCACGTTCCCCGGCGGCTCGGTGACGGGGTGCCCCAAGATCCGTGCGATGCAAATCATCGACGAGCTGGAGGACTCGCCCCGCGGGTTCTACTGCGGATCCATCGGGTACGTCTCCCGCAGCGGGCACGCGGCCTTCAACATCGCCATCCGCACGGCGGTGATCCGCGGCGGCGAGCTGACGTACCACGCGGGCGCGGGCATCGTCATCGACAGCGACCCCGCGGCGGAGTGGCAGGAGACGCTTGATAAGGCGGGCATCCTGAGGCGTGTGGCGCACGGACACGCCTGACGACGCCCAGTCCCCCTTGTCGGTTGTTAGGCTGTGCGCATGCTCGTCCAATCCGACCTTGTGGACGTCTACGTCTTCCGGCGCGAGCCTTGCGTCCAGTTTCTCCAGCTGCTGCGGACGGAGGCGCCGATGGAAGCGACGTGGCACCCGGTGATGGGCCACGTGCGCGAGGGCGAAACCGCGCTGGAGGCGGCGCTGCGCGAGCTGAGCGAAGAAACGGGCCTGACCCGCGCCGAGATGCTGGGGTTCTGGGCGCTTCAGGAGGTCAGTCCCTACTTCATCCCGCCAAACACAGTGAAGGTCAGCGGGCGATTCGCGGCCGAGGTAGGGCGGCTCTGGCAGCCCACGCTCAACGCTGAGCACCATGAGCACCGCTGGCGCAACTACAGCGAAGTCGACCGGGCCTTCCTCTGGCCGGGCCAGCGGGCGGCCTGTCGTGAGGTGAAGACCGTCATCGTCGCGGGTCACGAGGCCGCGAAGTGGCAGCTGGTGTAGAGTGCGGGCATGGCGAAGTCAGGCGTCATTCTGTCGGTGCTGCTGTGGGTTGCGGTGGTGGGGGCGATCATCTTCATCTCCTCCCTGAAGCTGCAGCGCAACGAGCGGAAGCTGTGGACGGCGGGCGTGGTCATGGCCGGGTTCGTGACGCAGCTGGGGATGGCCGCCTGGTACGACAGCCAGCGCCGCAAGGCGCTCAACGAGGCGCTCACGCAACGCGGCTTCGTGCCGAACACCGCCGATGAGTCGCCCGCGCAGGCGCTGCACTACCTGTCCCAGAGCGAGCACCACTCCTTCAAGGCCGTGCTATCCGCCCTGGGCACGATCGGGGACCGCCCGGCGCACTTCGCGGAGTACCAGTACACCATCGGCCGCGGCAAGGGGTCGCAGACGTTCAAGATGGCCGAGTTCGCGGTGGATGTGAGCCCAGCGGCCATGCCGCTGCGGCTGCTGCGGCGTCGCGGCGTGTTCAAGAAGGCCGCGAACCTGGCGACGATGTACGAGCGGATCAACAAGGAGTGGCAGGCCGCCGATGGGCGTGAGGGGGAAGCGAGCATGAAGCTCTCGCTGCCGTACTACGAGAGCATGCTGGGGGAGGCGCAGCCCACGGACGAGCAGTGGTGCGTGTCGGACGGGTGGGCGTCGCTCACCATCCGCCGGACCGTGCGGGCCGAGGACCTCGACGCGGTCTACGGGCGCGTCATGATGTTCGCGAAGATCTACGCGCCCGAGGCCTGACCGTCGGGCTTGACGGCGAAGATGGTCAGGCGGTGGCCCTTGGGGTCAAGGCCGCGCTCCCGGCAGATGCGGTCGCGCAGGGCTGCGAGCTCGGGCACGTCGATCTCGATGGTCTGCCCGGTGTCCATGCGGATGATGGAGTCGTTGGCCCGCTTGCCGTAGATGACCTGATAGTGCGTCTGCTCCTCATCGAAGAGGGCCCGCTGGATGATGCCCGCCTCCTGCAGCAGCTTGATGGTGCGGTAGACGGTGGCCTTGCTGACGCGGAAGCCCGACTTGCGGACCGTCTCGAGCACGCGGTCGGCCTCGAACAGGCCGTCAAACGACAGAACGGTGTCGAGCACCTGCGCCCGCTCGGGGGTGTACTTGAGGCCCTCGGCCTTGAGCTTCTTGCGGAAGACCGAGCAGAGGGGCTCGAAGACCTCCAAGGGCGCCTCGATCGCGTGCCCGGGCTGTGAAGAGGCCGACATCGTCGTATCCTACGCACCCGTCGTACCTGCACCCGTGAGGCCTACTTGCGAACGAGTCTGGTGAACCCTGCGAATCCCGGGGATTCCACGCCTGCGGGCCAGCGGACGCGCCGTGCGCTGGTGGTCTTCGCGATGGTCGTGCTGCTGGCGAGCGCGTGCGTGCTGTGCATCCCGGGGAGCGGGCTGGGGGCGTACGCGCCGCTGGTGCTGCTGGAGCGGCTGGTGTACTCGCTGGTGCCGGCGGTGGCGTACCTCGCGGCGGGCGTGGGCTTCGGTCGGCTGCTGCGGCCGCTGTGGCGCGGCGCGACGGACGAGTTCGCGTTGCAGGTAGGCGTCGGCCTTGGGCTGATGCTGACGCTGTCGCACCTCATGGGCTGGGCGGGGCTGCTGTCGGGGCAGGTTGGCCGTTGGGCCGGGCTCGGCACCATCCTGATCGGCGCGGCCTTAGCGCTGCAGCAGACGCACCGCTCGCTCCGCGGCGGCGGGTGGGAGCCGCGGGTCTCACCCCTGGGTCTGCTGAGCGCGATCGGGATCGCGGTGCTGCTGGTCGCGGCGTGCGCGCCGCCGGGCATCCACTGGGCCAGCGAGTTCGGCGGGTACGACGTGCTGGAATACCACCTGCAGCTGCCGCAGGAGTGGCTGTTTGGCGGGCGACTGCGGCCCTTTGAGCACAACGTGTACTCTTTCCTGCCGAGCTATATGGAGGCCGCGTACCTCCACCTGGGTGCGGCGACGTCGGGTGGGCGGCAGTCGATCGGGCAGCTGCCGGTGCTGGTGGAGGGCGAGGGCTACCGGCTCATCGCCTGCCAGCTGCTGCACGCCGGGTTCGCGTTGGTCGCGGCGTGGTTGACGGCGCGCCTGTCGCGCCGGCTCGCGGGGGCGGCGGCGGGGCCGGTCGCGTTCGGGTTGGCGATCCTGACGCCATGGACGGTGGTGACGGGGAGCATGGCGTACAACGAGATGACGATGCTCGCGATGCTCGCCGCGGGGCTGCTCGCGGCCTGTGAGACGGGGCTGCCGGCGTGGCGCCGCGGCGTCATGTGCGGGCTGCTGGTGGGTGTGGCGGCGTCGGTGAAGCCGACGGGGCTGCTGTTCGTGGGTGTGCCGGTGGGAGTGATGCTGCTGGCGCTGGCCCGGGTGCGGGAATGGCCGGCGATGATCGGCGCAGGATGCGTCGTGGGGCTGGCGGTGCTGGGGCCATGGCTTGCTCGCAACGCGATCGCGTGCGGGAACCCGGTGTTCCCTTTCGCGGCGTCGCTGTTCCCCAACGAGCTCGGCGGCACAGGGCACTGGACCGGGGAGCAGGTCGCGCGGTACATGGCGGCGCACCGGTTTGATGGTTCGCTCTTGGAGCGTGTGCGGCTGCTGGTGGCGCCTGACCCTGGGGCGGCCGCGGGCGCGCCCAATGCGCACCGGGGGATGATGCACGGGCAGTGGGGGTTCCTGTTTCCCTTCGCGCTGCTGGGGGCGGGGCTGCTGCTGAAGCGGCCGCGCCCCGTGTGGCGCGAACTGCTGCCGTTCCCGCTCGCGCTGCTGGGCGCGGGCTTGGTGCTGCAGGTCGTGCTGTGGCTGTTCACGACGCACCTGCAGTCACGGTTCCTGCTGCCGCTGCTGGTGCCCGCAGCGGTCCTCGCGGCGGCGGGGCTGACGACCATCACTTCGCACCCGCGGGCGCGGCTCCTGATCAGCGCGGTGCCGCTGGTCATCCAACTCGTGTTCACGGTGAACACCTTCCTCGCCGAGCGCGGCGGGCAGCCGAATGTGGGGCTCGCCAACGGCGTGGGGGTGCGTACCGGCGAGTTCTTTGACGGGCTGCCGTCCCAGGAGGTGGCCGGCGTGCTGGAACGCTGCCCGCCGGAGCTCTTCGTCAACCTCGCCCTGAAGCCGGGGACCCGCGTGTACCTGCTGGGCGATGCGACCCCCTTGTACTTCACGAGACCCGTCATCTACCAGACCACGTACGACACCTCGCCGCTGTCGGGCGTGGAGGTCAGCGAGTGGAACCGCGTGTTCCGCTCACTCGGCGTTGATGTGGTGCTGGTGAACCTCTCCGAGATCGCGCGGCTGGAAAAGTCGGGCTGGAACCCGCCGGGGGTGACGGCCGCGCGGGTCACGCAATGGATGCAGGAGCACTCGATGCCGCTGCTGCCGCCGCAGCGGTGGGAGAGCAGCGGGATGTACCTCGTCGCGCCGGCGGATGCGGCGCCCGGTAGCGGCGGGGGGCCCAGGCCATGACGGCTCCTCAGCCGCCGCGCCGCGGCACGCGCCTGCTGGTGCAGGTGCTGCTGTTCTGCATCGGGCTCGCCCTGTTGGCGTGGTGCATCCGCACGGCCCTCAAGCCCGAGAACGCCGAGCACATCGAGCGGCTGCGGAACGCGCCCGCGGACCTGCTCGTGTCGATCATCGCGCTCTCCCTGACCACGCTGTTCCTCAATGCGGTGACGTTCTGGACGGCCATCTACCCCGTGAAGCGGGTGCCGTTCTGGGACATCCAGGCGACCAACGCGGGCGCGGCCCTGAGCAACTACGCGCCGGCGAAGCTGGGGGCGCTGCTGCGGTTTATCGTGCACAACCGCCGCAACCACGTCCCCATCTTCACCATCGGGGCGTGGATCGGGGCGGTGTCGGTCACGATGATGTGCGCGCTGATCCCGGTGGTCGCGGCGGGGATGTGGCGGAAGGCCTTCGACGCGTGGTTCCTGCTGGCGCTCTTCGGAGGGTTGGCGTTCACGTACACCACCACGCTGCTGCTGGCCCGGGCGTTCGCGGGGGAGCGCGGGCTCGTGCGCCTGCGGGCGATCTCCGCGCGCTTCCGCTCCAAGCTCCTCACGCGGTTCATGCACTCGCGGGCATTCCAGAACCTGCACGCGGGGATGACGATGCTGGCGCACCCGTGGGCCTTCGGCGCGGGCGTGCTGCTGCGGGTGGCGGACCTGCTGGTGCAGGCGCTGCGGTTCATGGTCGCTGCACGGCTGCTGGGGCTTGAGCTCGGATTCGAGGGGGCGTTGATCGTGTCAGGGGCGTACTTCCTGGTCTCGGTGTTCAGCCCCGCGGGGAGCCTGGGCATCCGCGAGTGGATCACCTCACAGCTCGCGCTGTTCGGGATCACGCAGGACACGATGACGGTGATGGCCCTGACGGTCACGCTGTCGGAGATGGCGGTGTACGTGGTGTGCGGCTCGGCAGGGCTGCTGTACCTGCGACCGGACCGGTTCCTGGTGCGGGGCGACGCAGGGGCGCAGGCAAAGGAGCCGATCGCGCAAGCGATCGAGAGCGATCACGCGAGTGATCGCGCGTAAGCGCGGAGTTGGACCAACGGGGAATCGTGGATCAATCCGATCGCCTGCGCGATCGGCTCTTTAGCACGTGCCGCCGCCCAGAACATGGAAGAATGCCTCGATGTCCTGGTCGGTGGCCGCGTCGCCGTCGCCGTTGAAGTCCGAGCCCGCGGGCCAGCAGGTGTCGCAGCAGTGCCCGCCGATACAGGCAAAGAACGCTTCGATGTCCTGGTCGGTGCCGAAGTCCCCGTCCCCGTTGAAGTCAGAAGTGCCGCAGTTGCCCCCACCGGTCGCAATGCGGGCGAGGAAGCCGCGCACCTGGCCGTTGTGGATGCCGGTGCCCACGATGAACTGGCCGTCGGGGCTGATGGCCTTGGCCTCCCGCAGCTCCCAGCCAGTCATGTTGACGCCAAGGCCGGCGAGGTGTGTGCCGAGTTCGACCATGCCGGTACTCTCGGTCCAGATGAAGGCCGCGCGGGGGTAGGTGGTGGGGGTGCCGCCCTCGACGTAGCGGAGTGCGAAGCCAACGACCGTTTGGCCGTCATCGGTGACCCCCTGCGCGAGAGAGCGCCGCGTCTCGGGCGAAGGGCCGGGCACGGTGCCGAGGTTCGTTGCGACGGGGGGGCTCGCAGTGAGGTCGCTGAAGACCCAGCGCGTCGCCCGCCCAAGGCCGCCCGGGGGCGTGATGTGCCCGACGATCGTCAGGCCGTCGCCGCTCACGGCGTACGACGCGCCGTTCAGCTCGAACGCGTGCGAGACGTTGTCGACCCAGCGCGTCGCGAAGGTCTGGAAGTTGATCAGCAGGCCGCCGGCGACCACCGTGCCGTCGGCGTTCACGGCCCGGGCCGTGCCGCCGGTGTCACCGCCGCCCAGCACCACCGTTCCGCCCGCGGGTGTCCAGATGTACGGCTTGGTGGGCGAGTTGAGCGAGTGGCCCACGATGGAGTTCCCGTCGCGGCTGATGCCCAGGGCAATCGACATGGTCGTCCCGGGCACCGTCGGCAGGCTCTCGATGCCCGCGGTGGTCCAGCGGTAGATGTTGGCCGGGCCCAGCCGCCCCGCGACCTTCGATCCGTCGCCGCTCACGGCGTAGCAGTACCCGCTGGGGTTCGGCTGCGTGCTGCTGCCCGGCAGAAGCTGGGAGCCGCCCGCAAGGGTCCAGATCATCGGGACAGGGTTGGAGACGAGCTCGGGGTTGGTGCCCGGGGCGCTGATGCCAACGACCATGCTGCCGTCGGCGCTCACGCCGAAGGCCGTGCTCTGGGTGTAGCCGGGCAGGACGGGGATCTCGGTGATCGAGGATTGAGCGAAGGCCCCCGCGGCGAGCAGCAGCGCGGCGACAGCAACAGAAACGCGGGCAGCGGTCTTCATGGCTCTAGCTCCCAGGGGTTCCCCACGAGGGGCCGCGCCAGTGTCCCCGAAGCGGGCCGCTGCCGCAAGGGCAAATAGGAGCGCCGCAGGGAGCATTCTGAGTCCCAGAACGGGGCCCGAATGCGGAGCATGCAGCCGCAGGCGAGGGAGGGGGGCAGCTGCGTTGACACATTGTGCCACTCCCGTACCATGCATCCATGGCCAAGCGAACGACGGCGAATGTATCCCTTACGCCCAAACTACAGGAGTTTGTCGACGGATTGGTTGCATCAGGGCGGTACCAGTCCACCAGTGAGGTCATTCGCGAAGCCTTGCGGCTCCTTGAGTATCGGGAGCGTCAATCGATTGCAAGCCTTGAAGACCTGAAGCGAGAGGTAGAGATCGGCCTTAAGGAGGCACGCGAAGGCAAACTCATCGATGGACCAACGGTTTTCCGCAAGGCGAGAGAGCGCATCCTGAAGCAGGCGAAAAAGCAGACCGGCCGCAGGCGGGCAGGATGAAGCCGTTCATCCTGACGCCCTCGGCAGAGCAGGACGTGTTTGGCATCGCTGACCACTTAGCGGCCCAGACGACAGACGCGGCCTTCATCGTTCTCACGAAAATGGAAGCGGCACTCTGGAGGCTGGGCGAGAACCCGCGCATCGGGCGTGAGCGACCTGACCTCTCGCCGAAGCGGGAACTGCGAAGTTGGCATGTGTTTGATTACCTGATTCTCTATCACCCGACGACACCCATCGAGGTAGTCCGAATCGTTCATGGGGCGCAGGACCTGCCTACGTTGCTGGAGCTTCCAAAGCGTTCGGCGAAGAAGCGGTCCTGATCACCAAGGCATCACCATGTTCTCCCCCATCCCCGAAATCCTCGAAGAGCTCAAGGCCGGCCGCATGGTCGTCCTCACCGACGACGAGAACCGTGAGAACGAGGGGGACCTCATCATCCCCGCCCAGTTCGTCACGCCCGAGGCGATCACGTTCATGCTCCAGAACGCCCTGGGGTACATGTGCCTCTCGCTCACCGAGGCAGACTGCGACCGCCTCAACCTCCACCCGCAGTCCGCGGTGAACACCACGGTGCGGGGCACGCCGTTTACTGTGTCGATCGACCTGCACCCCAAGCACGGCGGCACGACGGGGGTGTCCGCCAAGGAGCGGGCCAAGTGCATCCTGATGGCGATCGACCCGCGGTACGACGCGGAGGACTTCGTGCGGCCGGGCCACATCAACCCGCTGCGCTCGCGCGACGGGGGCGTGCTGGTGCGCACCGGGCAGACCGAGGGTTCGCTGGACCTCTGCCGGCTCGCGGGCCTCTACCCCGCGGCCGTGATCATCGAGATCATGAAGCCCGACGGCGAGATGGCCCGAGTGCCCGATCTCGCGCAGTTCTGCCAGAAGCACAACCTGAAGATGTGCTCGGTGGCACAGATCATCGAGTGGCGGCTGGAGCGCGAGTCGCTGGTGCGCCGTGTGCAGCCCTTCGAGGGACGGCCGCTCAAGACCGCGTACGGCACCTTCAACACGCTGCTGTTCCAAAGCGTCGTCGACCCGCTGCCGCACCTGGTGCTGACGTGCGGGGGCGTGGGGAAGCCCGCGCCCGGCACCAACGCGGCCCCGCGCAGCGACAAGCCCACGCTCGTCCGCATGCACCGCCGCCACCTGCTCGGCGATGTCTTCGGGGACCTGGAAGGCGGGGACGTGCCCAGCGGCGACACGCTGCGGGCATCCATGCAAGCGATCCAGGCTGAGGGGCACGGCGCGATCGTCTACCTGCGCACGAACAACCCCGCCGATGAGGCGGGGTCGGTCGAGGCGATCCTGCAATCGCTGGCACGACCGGGAGACCCGAACGTGCCCACGTTCTCCGGGCCGTCAGGGTCCACCGCCCACCCCCATCTCCTGCGCGAGTACGGGGTGGGCGGGCAGATCCTGCGGAACCTGGGCCTCAGCAGGCTGCGGCTGCTGACCAACAGCAACACCGAGCTGCCCGGCCTGGAGGCCTTCGGCCTGGAGATCACCGAGCGCGTGCCCGTGCACGTGCCCGCGCGATAGGCCTGGGAGAGAGCCGCTTAGCGGCGCTCGATCACCGTGGTGCTGCCGGGGCGGCGGTCGATGACCGTGGTTTCCGGGGTGTGATCGTGGATCACCGTGGGCCGGCGCTCGATCACCGTGGGCCGCTCGATCACGGTCGTGGGCCGTTCACGCTCGATGACGGTGGACCGCTCGGTGACCACGGGCCGCTCGACGACCGTGGTGCGGCGGCAACCAATCGGGGCGATGAACGCACCGGCGAGGATCAGCAGAAGAGTCGTTCTCATGGTCAAACTCCATCCATGGAGCGGGCACCATTGCCCGCCGCAACTAAGCTGGCGTGCCCGTCTGGGGGCCCGGTGAGCGGTGGCTAAAGCCGGTCAGATGGTGCGGTTGCGTCACCCGGTGTACCGTTACGCCAATGAAGGACCCCCGCCCGGAACCAGAGCGCGAACCGGACAAGCCGCTCATGCGCAGCCTGGGCGAGTTCTTCGGCCACATCGTGCAGGGCATCAAGTCCGACGTGGACCCGAAGAAGTCAGTCACGAAGCAGACCATCGAAGAAGAGACGCGCCAGACGCCGCAGGGGCCGGTGATCCTGCGCCGCACGATCATCGAAGAGGTTCAGCTGCCCCCGGCCGACAAGCAGTAGCCGCAAGAAGACCCAGCGGACCTCGACGAACTACGCATGCGCGCAGAAACGCCGGCGCTCACTGCCGTGAGCGCCAGCGCGGAAGTTCACCAGGATGCCGGGTCAGTCCTTGCTGCGTGAACGGCTGCGCGAGGACCGCCGCCCGCCCGAACGCGACGAGGACCGGCTTCGGGAAGAGCTGCTGCGCGATCCGCCGCTGCTGCGGCCGCTGCGTTCAGACGTGTTCCTCACCGAGCTGCGCCGTCCGCGCCCGCGGGAGCTGCTGCTGCTGGACCCACCGCTACGGCCTCCGGACCGCGACCGGGAACCAGTCCGCGAGCTGCTGCTGCGCGACAAGGAGCCCGAGCCGCGCCCGCTGCGGGCGCTGGTGTTCCGCGTGCCGCTGCTGGTGCCGCGCCCGCGCGAGCGCGAGGACCCGCCGCTGGAGCGCGAGCCCGACCGACCGCCGCTGCGGGAGCTGCTGCTGCGGGCGCCGCCACGGGAGGAGCTGCTGCTGCTCGAGGAGCGGCCGCTGCGGGCAGACGTGCCGCGCGAGGAGCTGGACCGGGACGAGCCGCGCGAGCTCGAGCGTGACCCAGCGCTGGAGCCAGAGCGAGACCCGGAGCGAGAACCAGAGCGGGAGCCAGAGCGAGAACCCGAGCGGGAGCTGCTGCTTCGACCGCCGGAACGCGAGCTGCTGCCCCCGCCACCGCTGCCCGAGCGCGAGCCCGAAGTGCGCGAGCTGCCGCGGGAAGAAGACAGCGATGTGCCAGAGCGGGAGCTGGACCCGCTCGACCGGGAGCTGCTCGAACCAGACCGGGAACCGCTGGAACGCGAACTGCCCGACCCCGAAGCCGACCGCGAACCAGAGCGAGAGCCGCCGCTGGAGCTTGAGCCCGAGCGCGTCCGCGACCCAGACCGCGCCCCTGAACCCGACCGCGACCGCGAACCCGAGCGCGACGAGCCGCGCGAGGACGAACGGCGGCCGCTGCCCGACTCATCGCCCTCACCCGAACCGCCGCGGTTCCCACCGCCATAAATCTTGTTTACCGTGGCCCAGGCGCGGCGTTCCGCCTCGTCCTCACCGACGCCGCGATCCTCGTAACCCTCTTCGATGTGCTCGGCCTGTCTCTGCTGCTTACCGGAGTACTTTGACTTGTCGCCGCGTGGCATGGTGATGCTTCCTTTCTTCTATCTGCAACTTCCCCGAACGGGGTGAAACGCCCCCACCCTGACGCGTGGTTATGCGAGCCAAGTGAACAACTTCTGAATGATGTGGACGCTGCCCGTACGCGCGCCTACGTGGCGCTGCGTGCGGCCATGGCTCTTCTCCCCACTTCTCCTCTGCTCCATCATGGCGCACCGGGATGAGAACACCCCGGCGCACGACATTGATCCTCCCCTTCCGAGGAGCGTCGTTGCGGCCCTGTTAGTGCGGCCCCTCATTGTGCTGCGGCACGGTTGGCTTGGTCTCCATGCTCGTCCGCGTGGAGCGCCCCGCGAACTGCCCGAAGCTGTCGCGCTGTTGCAGTCGCGCGGAGCGCTCGCCCCCCTTCTGCCCTGCGCGCGAACGCTGCAGGCGCGCCTGCTCCACCCCCTGCGGCGGCGGGATTGTCTGGCGGCTCATGTCCAAGGCACGGTTCTCTTCGTTCATACGTGTGCTCCTGAATGCAGCGGGTGTCGTGTGACCGCTGCCGGGCCATGGTCGTGGGGCCGGAGCAATACGGATTGAACGATCCGTAAAAAGACTCTTGGGTTGGTTGGTGCGGGCTCTACCACGGCGTGAGCGTCACCCGGCGTCACGCACGCGTCGCGCCGCATCAGCCCGGGAGCATGCACGCGCCACCAGCACTCACTGCATCCGAAGTAAACTGGGCGCGAAACAGGAGATTCACGTGCGAGACCACTTTTCATCCGGTGCACCCGCACAGCCCTCACGCCGTGAGGTCGTCAGGGCCGCGGGCTTCGGTGCCCTCGCCGCGGCCGGTGTGCTCTCGCGCCCAGCCCGCGCGGGCGTGCCAGGCGATCAGCGTTCATTCCGCATCGCCCACCTCACGGACATGCACGTTCAGCCGGAGCTGCGCGCGGACGAGGGCATGGCCGCGTGCCTGCGTCACGTGAACGCCCTCGCCCACAGGCCCGACCTGATCATCACCGGCGGCGACCAGGTGATGGACACCTTCGACCAGGGCTTCGACCGCAGCAAGGTGCTTTGGGACCTGTGGGCCAGGCAGCTCAAGGAGCACAACGCCATCCCCGCCCAGCACGTGCTCGGCAACCACGACATCTGGGGCTGGAACAAAAAGAAGAGCAAGTGCACCGGCGAGGAGAAGGGGTACGGCAAGGCCTGGGCGTGCGAGCAGTTCGGGCGTGACCGCACCTACACCAGCTTCGACGCCGGCGCCTGGCGGGTGGTGCTCCTTGATTCGGTGCAGCCCAAGGGAGATGGGTATGTCGGCCGCCTTGATGATGAGCAGTTCGAGTGGCTCGAGCAGGAGCTCAACGCGGGCGGCTCACCAGTGGCCGTGTTCTCGCACATACCGATCTTCTCCGTGTGCGTCTACAACGACGGCGCCAAGAAGAAGGACGCGCCCGACGACTGGTTCGTCTCGGGCGGGCTGATGCACGCCGACGCCAACCGAATCCGCAGGCTCTTCCTGCAGCACCCGCGCGTGAAGCTGTGCGTGAGCGGCCACATCCACCAGCTCGACCGCGTGGAGTTCACGGGCGTCACCTACATCTGCGACGGCGCGGTAAGCGGCCGCTGGTGGAAGGGCCGCCAGGCCGAGTGCGACGAGGGCTACGGCGTGATCGATCTCAGGCCCGACGGCACCTTCGCGCACGAGTACGTGAAGTACGGGTGGAAGGCGCCGAGCTAGGTCATAGAAGTCGTCGAAGACCTCGAAGACCTATTCATCGATCAAACCCTGAAGATGCTCCCCAGCTTCTTCCCCAGCAGACTGCTCGCCGCGAAGATCGTCACCGTGAGCAGGGCCATTCCCCACACGCCCATAGCGGCCGCGATGTAGGGCCCATCGCCCAGCCGCTCGGTGAACGCCCAGATCGCTTTGGTCACGGGGTAATGCCGCGCCTGCTGGGCGAGGATCAGCGAGTCGCTCACCTCCAGCATCGAGAAGCTGAACACCAGCAGCCCGCCCGCGATCAGGTTCGCGAGGATGAGCGGCAGGATGACGCGACGCACGGCCGTGACGCGGCTCGCGCCCAGGTTCACTGCGGCCTCCTCGAGCTCGCCGCTGGTCTGCTCCAGCCCGGCGACCGTCGAGCGCACGATGTACGGCAACCGCCGCACCGCGTAGGCCACGATCAGGAATGGCACCGGGTTGGGGTTGACCGCGAAGATGCTCGCGAACCCGCTCAGCGGGCCGTCCTTACCGAAGGGCCAGTTGAGGCTCATGGCCACGTACCCGAAGGCCATCACCAGCCCAGGCACCGCCAGCGGGAGCATGCAGAGGGCATCGAGCAGCGCCCGCCCCTTCACCTCCGTCCGCACGATGATGTACGCGATCACGATGCCCAGGGTGATGTCCAGCAGCATCGCCGCCGCGGCCAGCATCAGGCTGTTCTGGATTGCACGGAACGCATCCGCCGACGTCAGCGCCTGCTGGAAGTGGTGCCCGGTGAACGCCGTAGGCAGCACCGTGCCGTACCACTGCCCTGGCGAGGTGAAGCTGGTGATCACGACGCCGATGTGCGGCATGATGGCGATGAGGCTGACCAGGCCGAAGGCGAGCATCGCGCCTACCGCGGCCGCCCCCGTCAGCGGCTTCTCGGCCGCGGCCCGCGAGGCCTTGGAGTACATCGCGTACCCCTTGCGTCCGAACACCACCTTGCCCAGCAGGTAGATGCCCACCGCCGCGGCGAGCATCACGGCCGTGAGCGCGTACGGCTTGGCCGAGTTCTCCACTTCGCGCAGTCCATTGAAGATCTGCACGGGCGTGACCTCGTAGAAGTCGAACATCAGCGGTGCGCCCAGCTCGGTGAAGCTCCAGATGAACACGATCGTCGCGCCCGCGAACAGCCCCGGGCGCACCAGCGGCAGCGTGATGCGGAAGAACCGCCGCCACGGCCCCGCGCCCAGGTTCTCCGCGGCCTCGCCCAGCGCAGGATCCAGGTTCGCCAGCGCGGCCGTGGTGTTGAGGTAGATGATGGGGTAAAGCGACAGCGCCTGCACCAGCATGACGCCGTAGATCTTCGCCGAGCCGAGCACGTCGATGTCGGTGCCCAGCAGCGCGTTGATCGCGCCCTCGCGCCCGAGGAACGCCCGCATGCCGATGGCGCCCACGAAGGGCGGCAGGATCAGCGGCACCAGCACCGCGGCGTTGAAGAAGCTCTTGCCCGGGAAGCGGCATGTGGCGGAGAGCACCGCCAGCGGCAGCGCGATCAGGATGGCGAGGAACGTCGTGCCCGCGGCCACGCGCAGCGAGTTGAGCAGACCCCGCACCGTCCGCGGGTCCTCAAACAGCAGCCGCAGGTGGTCGAACGTGAAGCCCGAGTGTGTCGCCGGGTCGGCGTAGAACGCCCCGCGCAGCGTGAGCAGGATGGGGTAGACCAGAAACACGCCCAGCAGCGCCAGGGCCCCGATCAGGAGCGTGTAGTGCCAGAAGTTGCGCGAGGCGCGGGGCATGCGGGGGCAGAGTGTACCCGGTCAGCGACGCCCGTTTGCGGCGCACCCGTCGCTATACTCCGGGCATGTTCGACCGCATCGTGTCCGACCCCGCGATCCTCTCGGGAAAGCCGATCGTCAAGGGCACCCGGCTGAGCGTCGAGTTCCTGCTCGAGCTGGTCGCCAGTGGCGGCACGATCCCCCAGATCGTCGCGCAATACCCGCAGCTCACCGCGGGTGATGTGGAGCAGGCCCTTCGATTCGCAGCCAATGCTCTCAAGAACGAGGTCGTTGTGACCGCGAGGCTCGCGGGTTGAAGCTGCCGGCTGATGTCGTCACCCTCCCACGCGTGCCGAGACTGTTGGCTCCGGGAAGGTGAATGGTTCCGCCCGGGTACGATCGGCACATTAGGTTCGCACGGCACCCAACCACCTTTTTTTCGCAGAGCAGAAATAGTTGGTGGCACGACAATCAACAGGAGGTATCGAGATCATGCCGCCTGGGCGGTTTCGGGCCAGCGAATCCATTCTCCTAGAGGGTGATATCGAGGGCGTTGAGTATGCCGGCCGACGTATCGATCAGTTCGTTACCGTCGGCGCGACCCTGACAAACTGCACGTTCAGCGAGACAGCGATCGCGCACGTTCAGTTTGGGTCAGGAACGAAGCAGACGATCTTCCGCGACTGCAGGTTCTCTGCTGTATGCCTGAACATGGACGTGGGGGGCAACTGCCGGTACGAGCGATGCGTCTTCGAGCGGGCCACCTTCAGAAGCTGGATGTGTATGGCTGTCGAACTGATCGATTGCAGGTTCACGGGGGAGATTGAAGATTCAATCCTGAGCGCCGCGGTGCCCCCTTCATTGGCAGCAATGGTTGGACGAAACACGAACGAGCTCCGCAGGAACGACTTCTCGAGAGCGTCGCTGAAGAACACAGTTTTTCGGGGCGGGGTTGACTTACTGGATCAGTCGCTTCCGAGCGGACCCGGATGCATACTGATCAGAGAGCCGGTCGCGGTGCTTCGGGCGGCCAAGGCTGCTCTGCATGAACAGGCGGAGGGCCAGAGGAAAGATGCGGCCGCGCTCCATGCCGTCTTCGGAATGTGGGAGATGGAACTGGAGCTTGGGCAACGGCAGCTCTGGGTACAGAGGTCCGATCTGGACGCGATCGTTGGCGACGTGGTCGCGGGAAATCTGTGGGACGCCCTTGCTGCCGCCAACGGAACGAGCAGCTAAAGGTGCTGATCGGGACTCCACCGACCTCGCGCGGTACCGGCCCTCGCTCCCCCAGCACTTGATTGGAATGACCTCCGTGTCTTTGCAGATCCGGGGCACTTTCATCAGATGTGCTGAGCAGCGTGGGTGACCGAGGGGCCCGCGTGCGGAGGAGCACGGGCTTTTGTCATGGTGCGGGGCGAGCGGGTAGCGTTGGGCCTGCATCGCGGGGCGGAGCCCCTGTTTTTGGAGCGGGCGTGCGGGCATTCTCTCGTTGCGAGGACATCCGGGCAAGTTGATTTGGCGTGTGTTGGCGCAGGAACGTGCGCGGGCGGCCGTGGCGTCGCAGAACGCGTTTTCATGTGGACGCGCAAAGCGGTGCGGGCGCTCCTGGCGGGGTCGGGCAGGGGCGGCGAGCCCCTGCCACGCGCGGCTCGGTGCGCGTGAGCGCGCGGGTGCGGGGCCAGGCCAGCTGTGCACAGGTCGGGTGATGGACCGCCGCTTGCTAAGCGGTTGGCGCCGAAAGGCGCGGGGTTCGAGTCCTCTGCCATCCGCCTGGAGTGCCACGCGACGAGGCGTCGCCCCCGGTTGGAAGCCGGGCGGGCCCTTCACCGGGCTGGGGTTCGAGTCCCCGACACTCCGCTTCTCGCCCTGCCGCCGGGGCGGCCTCCCCGACCGCCACCGGCGGCCGCAGGGCGATGTTCAGCACAAACTCTCCGCTGTGCACGCGCCGGATCGCGCGCCCCAGCGACTCCACGTCCCAGCCGCGGTAGGTGGCCCCCCACACCCCCGCCTCCATCACGCGGTCAAACTCGTCGGGGGCCATCGCCACCGCGTGCACCAGGACCTTCGACTCGGGGCTGACCTCCGCCAGCCGGCTTGTCAGTGCCGCGGCGTCCAGCCCCGGCATCGTCGGGTCGAGGACGACCACGTCCGGCCGCACCACGCGGCACACCCGCTCCACGTGCGTTGGCGTCCCGAGCAGGGCCATCACCTCGATCCCGTGCCCCGCATCCAGCCCCCGCCCGACCGCGGCCAGCACCTCCGGGCAGCAATCAACGAACACAACACGCACGAGCGCAGCAGTGCTCATGTGGATCTCCAGTGAATCAGGTTGTGCACGCAGGCCGCCGCTCCCCGCGGTCGGCCGGTTGACCTTCCAGGCGCGGGTCCCCACCCACGCCGACCTCCAAGCCTGAGCCGTCAGTATCCCCGGCCCCGCCGGGGTATTCAAGTGAAAAAAGCCCGGAATCACAAGTAAAACACCCCAAAGCACTTAGGAAAACACAGCGGGCCCGGCAGTGGTCTGCCGGGCCCGCGTCAGAAGCTGAGTGAGGGGAGGAACAGTTACTGCTTGGGCGCGGGGGCGGGCTCCGGCGCGGCTGGGGCCTCAGGGGCGGGCGGAGCGTCCGCCTTGGGCTCCTCGGGCGCGGGGTTGTTCTTGGCCGTTTCCTTCGCCCGGGCCGTGGCGTCCAGAACGTCCTTGCTGGGCAGGATCATCTGGCCCAGGAAGCCCTTCATCGCCGCCTGCATCTGCCCGGCGACCATCTCTTCCCGCTCGGGCAGGATCAGGGTGGAGAAGCCCACGACCTTGTTGTTGGCGTCGAAGATCGGCAGGCCCTCATCGCCGCCGACGACAATGCCCACCGACGGCATGATCAGCGTGCGGGGCTTGGTGACGGTGGCCGTGACGAAGCCCTCGCTGAGCATGGGGGCGCGGTCGAAGAACTTGCCCATGAGCGAGACGGCGTACAGCACCTCGCCCGTCTTGGGCTCGGCGCTCTGGGCGAAGTCGATGAACGCGTAAGGAGTCTTGGGCGCCTCCTCGACCTGGAGCCACGCGAGGCCGAGCTCGGTGTCGCGGGCGAGGAACTTGGCGCTCACGCCCTGGGTGTCATCACCGACGAGGATCTTGATGTCGGTGGGGGTGGGCACGCTCATGCCCATCCGCGCCATCAGGCCGCCGAAAGGCTTGTTGGAGCAGATGACCAGGCCGCTCGCGTCCATCATCGCGCCGGTGGTCTCTTCCTCCTGCTCACCCTCCTCGCTCTTGAGCACGAACTTGATGGTGACGATGGCCGCGGACCGCTCCGCGGCGATGCGGCTGCCCGGCGTGGCCGTGGAGGGCTGGGCCGGAGTGGCGGGGGTGGGGTCCGCCGCGATGGCGGGCGCGCCGACCAACGTAGTGCCGGCGAGCAGGGCGAGAACAGCGGCGGACAAGAGCTTCGACACGGTGCATCTCCAGAAAGCGTGCAGGAACCTGAGAACGCGCCAACACGGTAGCGGGTTTCACTTCTTCTCGGTGGACTCACCCTTGGCGGGCGCACCCTCGGCGGCGGCGGGCGCACCCTCGGTCTTCTTCTCGCCCTTCTCGCCAGTAACGACCGGCTTCCACTCGGGCTCCGCGAACATGAAGTACGTGCGGTTGCCGCGGAGCACGCCGAAGGTGACGCGCTCGGGCTGTGCCTTGGCGATCTCGGCCATGGCCTTGCGGAACGAGTGGATGTCCTTGATCTCGTGCTGGTTCACCTTCTGGATGAGGTCGCCATAGCCGATGCCGGCCAGGCCCGCCCATCCCGCGTCCTCGACGTTCTCCACCAGCACGCCGTTGACGGAGTCCTCCCACCGGTTGTCGTCGCGATCGAAGAAGGTCAGCTCCCGGACGGAGAGCTCGAAGTCCTTGTTCTGCTCCTTCAACGCCTCGCTGGGCCCGATCCGCGTGCGCTCGAGCGGCACGCTCAGCTCGATGGTCTCGCCGTTGCGGAGGACCGCGAGCGTGGCCTTGTCGTTGCCGCCCAGCTGCCGGATCTTGCGCTCCAGCATGCCCGACTCCTGGATGGAGCGCGGGGCCATCTTGTCGCCGTTGATGGCGGTGATGACGTCGCCCACCTGCAGGCCGCTCGTGTACGCGAGCGTGCCGGGGTACACGCGGGTCACGCGGAAGCCCAGCGTGCCCTCGTGGCCGAGCTGCTTGGCAAGGTCGCGCAGCACCGGCTGCGTGGCGATGCCGATCCAGCTCTTGGGCACCTCGCGAGGTGGGTCCTGCGTCTTGTCCGGACGCGGCTTGATGAGCGTCACCTGGTTCTTGCCGCGACGGTCGAACTCGATCAGCACGAACTCGGGGATCGGCTCGCCCGACATGATCTTCTTGTACACCTCCACGGCCTGTTCGAGCGTCTCTACCGGCTTGCCGTCCACCGTCTTGATGATGTCGCCATAGGAGAGCGCCGGCTCCGCCTGGGATGCAGGCCCGCCCGAGCGCAGCCCAGTCACGATCGCGCCTTTGGTGGACGCGAGCTGGCGGTCCTTCGCCATCTTCTCGGTGATCTGCGACAGGCTGACGCCCCACATGCGGAGCGCGGTCTGGTCGCCCCGCTCCTTCAGAAGCTTCTCGGTGACGAGAGTGGTGGTGGCCTTTTCGCCCCCTCGGCTGTACTCCACGCTCATCTTCGTGCCCACGGGCTTGCTCGAGATCATCCGCACGAACGTGGGCACTTCCTCCGCGAACTTCACGGTCACGGGCTTGCCATCGAGGGCCGTGATCAGGTCGCCCGCCTTCAGCCCCGCCTTGTCGGCCGGCGAGTCCTTGACGACGGAGTTGATGAACACACCCTCCTTGAACTCCGAGCGCTTGATGGGCTTGAGGGCGATGCCCACCTGCGAGCGGACGACCTCGCCCTTGTCGATGAGCTCGCGGGCGACGTCGCGGGCGAGGGCCGCGGGGATCGCGAAGCCCATGTTCTGCCCGCCCAGTGCGTTGACGCCGATGACCTCGCCTCGCAGGTTCACCAGCGGGCCGCCGGAGTTGCCGTGGTTGATGTTGGCGTCGTGCTGGATCCAGGAGGTGAAGAGGCCGGTCCGCCCGGCGTCAAACTCCATCTCCTCGACCTCGTCCCCGCCCATGCCGCTGGTGAATACGCGCTCGGTGTTGCTCACGATGCCCAGCGTGACGGAGCGGGACAGCGCCAGCGGCGAGCCCATGGCCATCACGTAGTCGCCCACCATCAGCTTGTCGCTGTCGCCGAAGCTCGCGTAAGGCAGCGGGCCCTTGTAGGAGCCGGGGTCGATCTTGAGCACCGCGAGGTCGGTCAGCGGGTCCTCGCCCACCATCGTCGCGGGCAGCTCGGTCCGGTCCGCGAGCGTGACGCGGTACTTCTTGCCGCTGTCGGTCACGTGCTGGTTGGTGAGGATGTAGCCGTCGGGCGAGATGATCGTGCCCGAGCCGATGGAGCCGCCCTTGGTCTCCTTGCCGCCGTAGTAGTTGACGGTGATGACCGAGATATTCACGAGCGCCGGGAAGACCTTGTCGCGGGCCTGGCTGACAACCACCCGCATCTCCTCCCGCAGGCTGTCGGCCCGATTCATGGCCGCCTTCTCGCCCGAGCCCCCGCCGCTGCGGGTCGACGGCTGATCGTTCTGCTGAGGGTCCTTGTGCGACACCGCACCCTGCGCGGCCGGCGTCCGCTGCTGCGAGCAGCCGCCCGCAAGCAGGGCCAGCAGCAGGGCGGGGGCGATCAGGGTCCGGAGTGGCGCGGTGCGGAGGGCCTGGGGCATCAAAGTCTCCTCGCCCCCGAAACCGGGAGCGGCAATTGCGTTGAGTGTTCAGGGAGCGGGTCTGGGTGGTTAATACCCCCCGCCCCCGGAAAGGTTCACGGGAGAGGATAGTGGAAAACGGTCGAGGGCCGGAGTTTCCCCTGCCAGACCGGCGACCGCCCCACTGAAAGTGTGGCGCTGGGCAGCCCTTGTGAGCGGATTGTGGGGCAACCTACCGGCAAGTCACCCCGCCCGCCGCCCTTGCCGGAGCCCGCGGACGGTGTACGATTGTGGCGACCTTGGGGTATGGTGTAACGGTAGCACGACTGACTCTGACTCAGTTAGTCTAGGTTCAAATCCTAGTACCCCAGCTTTCCGGCATGCAGCGGGCCTCGTGCCCCAGCGTGCCAACCCACGCCACGTTGCGACCTTGCGGCGAACCGGCCAAGAGCCGGGCGTGGTCGCTTGTGCCGGTGTGTGCCCAGTCGAGCCCCGAGAAAGGCACGATAAAGGCACCATTGATGCTGCGGCATCCTAGAGGGACGTTCCTCGACATCATGCCGTCCTCGTGAGGCTGGGCAGCGCGCTCATTGCGGCGCTCAGCGGCAGCAGCGCCTCGTCCGCGTACACCTCGGCCGTCAGCTTGATGTCCCGGTGCCGCATGATCCGCTGGGCCACCGCCATGGGCACGCTGCTCGTGACCAGCATGGTGGCCAGGGAGTGGCGAAGGCTGTGCAGGACCACCTTCCGCCCGCGCCCGTCGGCCTCCTCGATCCCAGCCGCCTTGAGGTCCGCCCGGAACTCCTCCATCAACGGGATCGCGTCGAAGACGGGGTCCTCGTCCGACCGCTCGCCCCGGCTTGCCTGGAGGGCGGCGACGACCTCCGGCACCAGCGGCACCGCTTCCGCCCTGCCGCTCTTGGTGAGGCTTGGGGGCAGCTCGACGTGGGCGTTGGCGACCTCCAGGTGCAGGTGGCCGTGGGTCAGCGCCGCAGCCTCTGACCGCCGCAGGCCGGTGTAGACGAGGAACAGGTAGCAGGTGCGCCTCGGCTCGGGCGCTGCCCCCAGCAGGCGCTTGATCTCGGGCACCGACAGCGCCCGCCTCGTCTTGTCCCCCTTGACGGCGCTCTTCGGCACAAGCTCGCAAGGGTTGGCCTCCATGACCCGCTGGGTCACGCACCAGGCGAAGAAGGCGCTCAGGTCCGCCCGGTGGGCGTTGACGGTCTTGGGGCTGAGCCCCTCGTCGTGCAACCGCCGGAGGTAGCCGGACACGCTCCGCTGCGAGCACATGGTCAGGTTGGCCCACCTCTGCTCGGTCGCCGCTCGCTCCAGGTGCTTGCGGACGTTGTACACGTACATCCCGTCCCGCCCGCGCCGCCGCAGGTCGGAGATGTAGTCGCTGACGTGGCTGAGGTACGGCTTGCGGGCCTCGCGGGGGTCGGCGTGCAGCACCCCGGCCTTGACCTTCTCCGCCGCCGTCTCGGCGTCCGAGAGCATCTTCTGGGCGACGCTCTTGTCCTTCGCGCCCGCCTTGCGCACCCGCTTCCCGGTCGCGTCCACGTAGTCCAGCCACCACTTCCCATCGCGCTCGTACAGCCGTCCCATGGTTCATCCCTTTGTGCTTTGTGCCGTCCGTTCCTAGACGGATGAGGGGCTTGACATGCCGAGGGTTCAAGCCGCGCAACCGCGCGACTTCGATGTTCACGCGGCCTTCTTCTTTTTCTTGGGAGTGCTCGGGGAGGGGGGGAGGGGGGGTTGTGTGTCCCCCCCACACCCCCCCAGAGGCTGAAGGCTCTGGGGGTGAGGGGTACTCGGGCACCCCCCTCCCCCAGTACTGAACCGGTGGGGCTGATTTTGGTGCTGGTGCCTAGTGATGTAGCCTTGCTCCTCGGCCAGCTTCAGAAGTGCTGTAGCGTCCGTCTTTGACACCCGGTCCTTGTACGCGCGGCTGAAAACCTCCTCGCGAATGACCGGTTCCGGTCCGACATAGCGGGATGCGAACGTCTCGGCAGTCAACGCCTGAGAGGCCTTGCTTGGCGGTGCCTTTTCGCGCGTGCGCTTCCCCTTCAGGAGTGACTCGGGGTCGAGAGTCGTGTCCCTGCACCAGCGCCCTCCCTCGAACCTCGCCACGAACGCGGCCATAGGTGGATACGAGCGGAGAACCGCCTGTGCGACGACAAGCCCCTCCTCAATCTCGCGGAATACGAGGTGGCTGTCAGCGGCACGGGTCTGGGCCCCCCCCCCTGCGCCTATATCCGTGACCGACTTGCGCAGCTGGGTGCCCTTGGAGGTGTGGTGCACGACCACTACCGCCGCATCGAGGTGTGCGGCGATGGCGTCTAGGCAGTTGTACATCTCGCTCACCGTCGCGTTGGAGTTCTCGTCGCCGTCCCTGGGCAGCAGTCGGTAGAGCGGATCGAGGACGACGAGGTCGAAAGTTCCTGGTGGAAGCCTCAGCAGGAACTCCATGACCTGATGGATGTTGAGCAGCTTCCCCCGCAGGCGCATCACCTCGAAGTCGGCGGCCACCTTCTCCGGATCAACGTTGTTCTGTTGGCAGACCGTCTTGAGGCGGAACGCCAACGTCTCTGCGTGCAGCTCCACATCAACCAGGAGGGCGCGCCCTTTGCGTGCCCTGAAACCGAACCAATCGCCGCCAGTTGCGACCGACAAGGCGAGGGACTGCGCCGCCCAGGACTTGCCGATCTTCGGAGGTGCGACGACGTTGAACACCTCGCCGCGACGGAGCAGCCCATCAACAACGGGCTCCCGGAGCTTGGGGAAGGCACGGATGAGCCCGCTGATCGTCTCGATCACTGGAGCATTGGTCTCGACTGTTGAGCTGTGCGTGCCCCGGTCCCGAGCGGGGTGGTAACCGGGCTCGATAGCTCTCCGAAGGTCTGCCCACTTGAGGTCAGCTCCACGGTTGTGCATGTTCTTGTAGCTCGTCTTACCGGAGTCGCCCACGATCACCGCGATGTCGCTGCCGCTCTCGGAGACGCAGTCCGGGATCACAGGGCAGCGGTCCAGGTAGAGGAAGGTGGCGTCATCCTTCCGATTCTCACCGGTAACATTGACCCCGTGGCTGGTCAGGTACTCCCGCACACCGGCCGCATCGCGGGAGAACCGGTCAAGGCTGCGCGAACAGGATGGTGGGGTACTCTGCGCCCGCGCTGTGCACGGCGAGGCTGGCGCTAAGGCTTCCAGTTGTTCTCTGGTCACGGCGCGATTAGGAGCTTCCCTTGTGAGCAGCACCGCGCGGCGGTGGGGGCGTGCGGCGATTCCGTCGAAGCCCTGGAAGTCGTCACCCTTGCGGGCCAGCGTCCCTGGCACCTTCGTGATTCGGGATGGGTTTGCGACCGAGGTATCGATCGCTACGAGGGCGTCGTCGAACCTGCCGGCCAAGCTCTTGAGCACGCGCTCTACGAGCCCGGAGTCGTTCGCTGGAAGCTCGACTGGGTACAGCAGGTGGTGGCCGTTGCCGGACATCGAACGAACTGGGTCGGGCCACCCCCGTGCTCGAAGATACTCGGAGATCTCCGTGGCCTTTGCCCCTGCGGCGGCGAGCTCGCCATCAGTTGAGGAGGTCCCAGATGGCCGGCGTGGGTCACAATCGATGAGGACCCATCGCCGCTCGACGATCTGCGTGTCGGCTGTCGTAGTCGTTTGCTCCTTGAGCCGCTCAGCAGACCTGGCCAAGAGGTCCGGTGTGACTGGGTTGAGGCTCACATAGATTGCGGGCGCTCGGCCGCTGGCGTCTATTGTCGCGATCGCCTCCGTCGCCTTGTTGGCGGACTCGTATCGGAAGTACCCCCCGATCGTGCGCAAGTTGGGTGCGCACTTGGGTGCCCGGACCTCGAACACGTCCCCGGGCCTGTACATCAGCCTCAGGAATGCCTCAGTGTCAGCGTGGGGGGCGACGCGGGCCACTTCAGCTCTCCCCGCCCTGCGCGATGAAGCGGTCGATGCTCGTGCGAGTCACACGAACTGCCCGGCCAATCTTCACCGCGTCAAGCTGCCGCGCCGCGATCAACCTCCAGATGCTCCGGACCGAGCAGTTCAACTCAGCTGCCGCCTGCGTGACCGTTGCCAGCTTCTGATCAACCCTCGCCGGCTGTTTCGTACCGTCCATGGAGAGACTCCCGTGTGAGTGCCCCCCGCGCCCTGCGGTTGCCACACTTCACGGGAGGTTCTACGTGCACGCAGAGTGCACGACGAGGCACTTACCGGGACTTCTTCCCTTTGATGTTCGTTGATGCGCTTTGATGCGCTTTCGCTCGCCTTCTGGGCCGAAGATCGCGCGGGTCAATCTCCTTCAAACCCTGCCGCAGCGAGTTGGCGAACTCTGGGTAAACAGTGCAGACGCTCTCGACTTCAAACTGGAGACGCCCGCGCTGCTTCTGCCCTCTGATTGGACCCTTGCCGCCTTTCCAGCGTGAGCGGAGAGTCGCTGGCATGAGGCCGTCGTTGGTGGCGAATCGAATCCATCGTGCTGAGCGCCAGACCTCCTCGGGGCAGTCAGTAGAGGAGGAACCCAGGCCGTCGGGCTCCGGTACGCCCCCTGTAGCAATGTGCCGATCCCTCGCGAGCACCTGCACCTGCCCGAACCCCTTCTTCAGCTTCGCGTGCAGTTGTTCGAGCGGCTCCGCCTCGATCAACGTGTTCGGAATCAGAACAGCTGGCGTGAGTCCTAGCGCCAACTGCCGCAGTTCAGCGAGGTCAGCGGCAAGCTCTCGCATTGAGGTGAGAGCACTGTCGTCTCGGGCGGCGCGGACGAGTGGGATGACCTCGTCATGCAGGAGCGCTTCTGCTTCGATGATCAAGTCTTGCAATGCTGAGATTGGAGAACCGGTGACTTCGCCGCTGGCGACCACGCCGGTCAGGAGGAAGTCCTCGGTCGGTGTCTGAGGACGGGGAGGGTCACGCCCGGTCGCCTCCTCGAAGGCCCGGATGTCCTTTGGGGCTTTGGTCGAGTTCGCCTGGTCAGCCAGAGCCTGGATCAGCATGCCGCGCAGCTCGCGACGCTGACGACGCTCCTCGGCTACGTGCTTAAGGGAGCCGATTACTGTCTGGACGCGACCGTCGAGCCTTAGCCACTCAATGGACAGTCTGGTTAGGGGGAGCGGCAGCGGTTCGGACATCAACTAGATCGTAGCGAAAGCGCCCTCTCTTGAACGTTGCCAGTAACGGGAGTAGCCGGGTCAGGGGGTAGAGGCCTGACAGCGGGCGGGGTGCGCTCTACCGGAGACCACAGGTGTTCAAGCCAAAGTGAATGAAGGTACTCTGATTGAATGGCAGTCACCTGGCCGTTACAGCGTCGGTGGACCAATTGGGTGGAAGGCGGGATCGCAGGAACACTGTGGACGACCGCACTTTCTACTCGTCCGGTCGCCATTCTTCTGGGTGCAGCGGGTCTGGGGAAGTCGTTCGAGATCGAACAGTTGGCGAGAGCCGAAGAGGCACAGGGAAGGCGGATCGCCAGGGTCGAGCTCGCTACAGCAATGCCATTTCCCTCTGATCTACGTGCAGCGTTGGAAAAGGCTCTTGGGGAGGCGGGTCCGGAAGGTGCGATCTACATCGATTCCCTTGATGAGGCATTGGTGCCGCTGCCCACTGCAGCAGCGATAATCGAGGGGTGGATCAAACAGCTTCAGACAGCGCCGTTCATCCGAATCGCATGCAGGTCCGCAGTCTGGCCTAAGACGCTGCAGCGCGCGCTAGAACTGAAGTACTCGCCCGAAGCCGTGACCACCGCTGAACTTCAGCCGCTGAATGAGGAGGACATCACGAGCGTGTGTGCGGCAGAGAAGCTAGATGCGCAGGCGTTCCTCGCAGACCTGCGAAGTGTCGGGGCGATGACTCTGGCAGAACAGCCGCTCACACTTGCTCTATTGGTGGCAGAACACGCCGCAGGTGGCACTCTAACCTCGTCCAGAGCCGAGTTGTTTGATCGGTGCATCCGTCGACTGTGCACTGAAGCGGTAGAACGCCTGGAGCACGGGACCGCCACCTCGGTGCCTGTGCAAACGTTGATAGAAGTGGCCGAGCGTTTGGCTACATTCACAGTGCTGTCTGGGCGCGAAGTCATCACCTTGGACGATTCCGCTGACGGTGCAGTGCTGACTGCTTTCGAACTAGGTGGACTCCCTAGTGGATCATCGCCCCAAATCTCGTCTGCTCTACTCACCGCGACGCTCCGAACTGGTCTGTTCAGGTCGGCGGGCCTCCGCGCCTCGAGATTCCTTCACCGCCAATTCGCCGAGTTCCTGGCCGGGAGAAGGCTGGGAAATACACCGGCGGCCCAAGCCCGCGCACTCCTTGCAAGAGGCAACGGCTGGGCTTCGGGCGTTGCTGGTCCTCTACGGGAGACCGCCGCAAGCGCCGCCATGTTCAGCTCTGCGCTCGCGAGGTGGATCAGTCAAACTGACCCGGAGGTCGTCGGTCTGAGTGACATAGCAGACGAGAGGCTCAGGCGGGACGCCTTTCTATCTCTGGTGCAGGCCTATAGGGCACATCGTTTAACCGATGCACAGGTTCCACGCGACGATGTTTCGTTATTGGGGCTGAAGTATTTAGGTGCCGCCGATGACATCCGACCACTCCTTCAAGAAAGGGCACGGGGCGCGGAGGATCTCAACGCATTCCTAATCGAAGTTGTCGAGTCATGGGGCCTGGTGGAGCTCGCGGAGGAGCTGGCGGAGTTGGCACTCGACGAGCGCATCGCGCTCTCAACCCGAAAAACAGCAGCGTACGCCATTGCGAAGATTGCTCCTGCGCGAACTAAGCATCGCCTCAAGCCACTCATCATAACAGACAGTGATCCGGACTCGGAACTGCGAGGGATCGCACTGCGCTGTAACTGGCCGGGGAACCTCTCAACTGGCGAGTTGTTTGCAGCGCTCGCAGCCCCGAGACGAAGGTTCCATTTTGGCAGTGTCGAAGCGTTCATCCTCAGCCTGGAGAAGTCCGAGTTTGACGCTGCTGATGATCGGGTTGCTGGCCTTCATTGGGCCAAACCGGTGCTCTCGGACAGGATGCACTCGCACTCTGGCCAGGACCTTGCACGAAGAGTCGCTCGCGCCGCCATTGAAGAAGTAGACCGCCCGGAGGTACTCGCATCTTTGATCGAGCTGATCACTACTGCGGCAAGCCATCATGCTGATTCAGTGTTCTTTGAAGACACCGACAAAGAAGCCGCAGAGGGCATCCGCACTTGGTTGTCTACGAACTCGGATGCTAGAAGAGGCATTCTCACGGCTGTAGCACGAAGTGTGCAGGATGGGCATCCTTTCTGGGGGCTCAACCGGCAATTACCCGGCCTCATTGTGATCGATGACTTTCACTGGCTGCTTCAGGAGTCCCTCGACCCGAACAAGAAGGATCACGAGCGTCGGAATCTTGCGGAGCTCGCGTCATGGCTCCCATGGCAGAGTGCAGTCCCAACCCTCGAGGCGTGGCTCGGCGTACGTGAGCAGTGGCCGATTAGTGAGGTGATCAAAGCACCACTGTCTGTTGCTCTCGGCTCTGCTGAGGCGAAGCAAATGCGGGAATGGCATTATGCTGACAGAACCCCGCGAAGGCAGAAACGCCGGTCTTCAAAGCCTCCACAGCCCGAGCGAATACGGGAGCTTCTGAGACGTGCTCGCGAGGACCCGATGTGGTTCGGTACGCTCGCACGCGAGCTGGCCCTTGATGAATCGACCGGACAGTGGAGGTTCGAGCGAGTTATCGACCGCACGCCTGGATGGGCTGCCGCACCATCACCGGTGCGTGCCGAAATCGTCGACGCCGCCAAGCGGCGTCTTCTCGATCAGCGGGAGCCGCCCGATGCTGAGCGCGATATTGAGCTGAACTCTGTGCTCAGCGACGGAGCCATGGAGGCCATCTTCCTACTGCAGCGCGTCGAACGCGAATGGCTTAGTGGCAGGGAGAAGCCATGGTGGCAGCGTTGGTGCTGGTACATCCTGCGGGAACTGCGGATGAACCTGTATGGCGAATCGGAGCCCGAGAAGCAGGACATCCTCGAGATGGTTGTGCAACACGCAGGGGACTGTGTGCGGCGAGAGATCCAGAGGATGGCTGGCAGAGCGGGCGCAGAATCGCTACTGCAGAGCATACTTGAGGCATCGAAGACTATCGCGGACGAACACCTGGTCATCGACGTGGCGCGGATGATCCAGGACGACGCGCTGACCGGGGATGCGCTTACCATAACACTCTCCTTCATCCTGGAACAGAGTGATGGGTTCACTGACCTAGCAACGAGGCTCCTCGGTCCCAACCACGACGGCGACATTCGGGTGCGTGCAGCGGTGGCCCTGCTGGAATATCGCCCTGCTGAAGCGTGGGGAAAGGTCCTCGAGTTTCTGCGAAGCGGCGGCCCGTTAGCGAGACTTGCCGTCGGGAAGTACGCATACGGCGAGCGGCTGGAGCGATCCGCTACGTTGAGCACGCTCGGACCAGCGCGCGTGGGAGAGCTGTTGGATGTACTCTTCGTGCTCTTTCCTCCCGCCGAAGACCCGGAACACGAAGGGGCCCACGCAGTGACTGAACGCGACGCCGCAGTGTGGATGCGTGGGTCTCTGCTGAACTGGCTTAGCTCACAAGACTCTCACATTGCCGTTCAAGCGCTTCGAGCGCTCGAACTGCACCACGGGGAACGAAATCCGTGGCTTCGAAGACCCAGGGCGGAGGTCGAGCGCCGTTATCGACAGTCCAGGTGGACGCCAATCCCAACGAGAACGATCGCGTTGATCCTTGCTGACTCGACCACAAGGCTGGTGCGGTCCGCGCAGGATGTAGTGGACCATGTGGTTGAAGTGCTGCTGCAGTTCCAAGCGGGGCTTCAGAGTCAATCACAACCCGAAATTGAAGATCTCTGGAATACTCCACACGGTGAACCCCCGACTCCGAAGTTGGAAGAGCGCGTCTCGGACAAGATTCGTAACGCGATCGAAGCGGGGTTCGCGCCGGCTCGCGCCATTACCGCCAATCGTGAGGTCCAGATCCGGAAGAGGTTCGTGCCCGCATCGGCAGGCGGCGCGCCGGGCAGCCGACCGGACGTGGTCGTGAGCGTACCCGCGATCGGAACCGTAGACGGGGAGGGCGCGATCATCGTCCCCGTGGAGGTCAAGCGATCGATGAACCCAGAAGCTCGAACCGGGTTACGCGACCAGCTCTCGGGGAGGTATCTCGTTGAACTGGGTGCAGATCGAGGGATATTCGTGGTCGCCTTCTTTGACACTCCCGGACTCGCGCCGCCGCACAGGCCAGTCTGGTCGTCCATTGACGCCGCGTGGGCGGAGCTGGAGGACCAATCACGAACGATAGAGGCCGAATCTGGGGGTAATGTCCTCGTCACGCCGTTCGTTCTTGACGCGCGTCTAAAGTGATGAACCGTGTGTGGTCCATCGCCGGCCAGCGATTGCACCGATCACAGCCATTGGTGCGATATGGTCCAGGTACGTGGCGGTCGTGGTAATGCTCCGATGCCCGAGTTGCTTCGAGATGATGCCGATGTCCACCCCTTCCGCCCGGAGCTGGGCGGCGTGAGTGTGACGTAGGCCGTGAGGGTGCACCCGCTTGGTGATCCCAGCCTTTGCCCCAAGCTGCTGGAACATCCGGCGGACGTACCCTGAGCTGAGCGACGCACCGCCGGCGACACAGAAGATTGAATGCGCTGGGCCGAAACCCGCCTGTGCTCGCACCTCAAGCCAGATCGCGAGCACCGCCGCCCCACCAGGGTCGATACCAACGGTACGTGACCGGTCGCCCTTCCCGTGCAGCACTCGGATTGTGCCTGCCGCGAGTTCCACATCCTTTGGGTGGAGCGCAAGGGCCTCGCTCACCCGTAGCCCCGCTCGATACAGGACCGCGATGAGAGCGCGGTTCCGCAGGCCGGTAGGGGTGGAGGGGCAGGCGTTCAGGAGGCGGAGCACCTCGTCGTTGGTGAGCACCTCGGCAGGCAACCGACGCTTGGGCTTAGCGCGGCGGGCAATGGGGCTGACGCTGGCAGACATACGCGGGGCCTCCTTGGGACCGGGCCTGTCTTACCTCGCGCCGGCAGCATGGTTCAAGTCGGGCCCGGCCAAGGAAAGGAATGGTCCCTAGTCGATGCGCGACTGTGACGCACCTCGAAGGTGCCTGCACGTCAACCGCTGTCGTGCCCAGTCTGATCTCCGTCAGTCATGGTAAAGTGCGGCAAATGGCCGACAAGAAACACCATGCGACAGCCCTTGGGAACAATCTACGACTAATCGGGCGATTCGATGAGGAGACGTGGTCGAGCATCTCCGAGCCACAGCTGAGCGCATACGACAGAACCCATGACCTGTGTGTCCTTGCCCGGGAGGTGTCTCGGCTCCCTCTTGAGCACCTGCCATCGTGGATGCTGCCGTCACTGAGTGAGCGTACGACACGATTCGTTGCGGACTTCAACGAGTTTGTTCAGGCGAGAAAGAGCTACCACGACACAGGGCAGAGCCACTTCGCTGAACAGGCTGACAGGCTCGCACCGACTATCACTGTCGAGGCGGAAAGCCTGTTCCGAGATCTCCTTCCTCCCCTTGGATTCCTTGGCCTTCAGAGGGCAAAGCTCGCGGATGTTCAGCATCGCGCGAACGAATCGGTGCAGGCGCTTCACACGCTGAGCGAGAACTGGAACGGCATCCTGGAGACGCAGGTGCGGGCTCTGGACACGATGCGGAATGAAACCCGGGCATTGACACAAAGCTTGCAAGAGGCGGCGGCCGAGCATGGTGTAGCACGCTTCGCGGCCCGTTTTCACCACATCGCGAACGACCACGATCAGGGCGCGGCCAAGTGGCTGTGGACAGCTGTATTGTGCGGGAGCGGCGCAATCGTTGCCGCCTTCTGCTTCTATGCGGTCTCAGAGGTGAAGGGACCCCTCGCGAACATCGAGAACGCCTATCTATTCACTACCCGCATCGTCATCATCGGCTTGCTGGTGCTTGCCGCCACCTACTGCGCGGGCATGTTCCGGGTCCGCGCTCACCTTTCAGAGATCAATCGTCACCGTGCGGCCGCTTTGGACACATTCAAAGAGTTCGTCCTCAGCACTCATTCGACTTCCGAACGCGATGCCGTGCTGAAGGCAACGGTGCGGACCATCTTCTCTCCGGTGGTGACCGGGCTGGTAAACTCGCGGGACGAGAAGGCGAACAACGAGTTCAATGGGCTCGTGCAAGCACTGCTGAACCGGAAGGACTAATGTGTTCGTCCAAAGCAACAAACTGGCCGCCTACCCTACCACAACAAAGGAGACCTCCATTTGGCGCGATCTTCCCTCTCTAACTTCCCTCTATCTCAGCTCGAGGCCGAACTCCAGCGCCGCCGTCAGGCCGCCGGCCCCCTTCAACGCAAGCGCGAGAGGCTGTTGACCAAGCTCGCCCAGATCGAGAAGCAGATCCAGGCACTCGGCGGGGAGCTCGACGAGCCCCGTCGGGGCCGTGGCGGTGCCATCCCTGGCCGCCGCCGCGCCCGGAACGAAAAGCCCCTACCCGAGGCCCTGCACGAGGTGCTCAAGGGGAAGACCATGGGTATCGCGGAGATCGCCGAAGCGGTGCAGAAGGCTGGCTTCAAGACACACAGCAAGAACTTCCGCGTGATGGTCAACATTGCCCTGACCAAGCACCCCAAGCTGTTCAAGCGGGTTGGGCGCGGTCAGTACACGACGAAGTGACCGACCAATGCATGTGGCACGCCCTCGGCTGATCCTTGCGGCCGCGATCTTCGGACTCGCGGGAGCGACGTTCGGGTGGTGGCGGTTGCGCACGCACCCCGGTTACGAGTCCGTAGTTCTGCCGTTCACGCTGCTGGGGCTCCTCCTGCTTCCCGTGATCATCGTGAGCGGCCGGCGGAAGGAACCTCGGGAGCGGTAGACTGCCGGTATGGAGTCAGGCCACCCCGGCGTAGCCGAAGCCATCCTCGCCACCTTGCGCGAGCACCACCAGCTCTCGATCGGGGTCGTTGGTATTGAGTACCCCGGCGTGGGGCAGGTGTGGCGCATCGATGCCAGCAACGCCGCCGGCGAACGGTGGACAGTCGAGCACGCCGACTACTACAGCGCGTGCGTTGCACTGGCGGAGCTGGTTGGCTTCGATCTGGAGGAGTGACCCTGCTCAGGGCTTCGCGCTAGTCGCCAGCCGTCCCTGAGCCCACTTCCGCCACTCCTCCGTCTCACCCCTGAGCGCGATCTCCGCGAGCATCTTCTTCGTCTCGGCATCGCTGCGACCGGTGCGGACCTGGATGCGGGTCAGCGCCTGCATCGTGGCGATGTGCTCGGGGTAGACCTCCAGAGCGGTGCGGTAGGTGTCGATCGCTTCCTCTGTGCGCCCGGCCACCTCCAGAGTGAGGGCGAGGTTCATCCGGGGGTCCGGGTGCCCTGGCATCAGCTTCTTGGCCCACTCAAACTCCCCGGCCGCCTCGTAGAGCTTGCCGCGCTGAAGCAGGAGCGTCCCGAGGTTGTTGTGGGCGGGGGCGTGGTACAGGTCAGCGCCGAGTGCGCGCCGGAGCAGGTCCTCGGCCTTGGCCGGATCGGAGTCGATCACGGCCACCGCTTCCTGGTTGAGACGATCCGCCTCAGTGGGATTCCGCTCCGCCTCCGACACGCCCGCGTAAGGGCTGCCCGGCTTGGAGGACGAGCACCCGCCGAGCAGAGCGGCAACGACCAGCATGGAGGCGACGAGGTTACGGATTGCCATTGGTGCGTTCCTTCGCATCGGTCGTGGCCGCGAACACTGTCTCAATGAACAGCGCCGCCCGCAAGGGCTTCTGGCCGCCCTTGGCCTGGTTGCTGGTGGGGGTGAGGTCGATAGTGCTCACGGTCCAGGCAGGCTCGGCGGCGCGCCACTCCTGGAGGAAGCGTCCGAGTTCGGGCAGCGTGATCGGGTCAAGGGTGAGGCGGACGGCCGTGCGGCGGTAGTTGATCCCGGTGCCGGTCCCGATGCCTGTCTCCACCTCGGGCGTGACGTTCTGCAAGGTGCCCTGGCTCAGACCGGTGACAGCGACCACCTGTGCGATGCGTGAAGCCAAGCCCGGCGCGGGTCGGGACCGCCGCGACTCGACAGGGGCGCTGGCGCGGAGGCGATCGAGCTGCGTCGCCTGGTCAGCCACAACGGTGAGGGCATCGGCCGCCTCGGTCGCCTGTTCCAAGGCCGCGACGTACCGCTGGGCGCTCCAGCCGATAAGGGCAGCTCCGAAGAGCGCACTCAGGATGGGAAGCACGCGGCTCATCGGCGTGCCTCCTCGTTGCGCCGGAGGCTCAGGGTCACCCGGGTCACGCCAGCAGTCGTGGAGAGCCGTGGCTCGTCCAGACTCCAGCCTGCGGGGGCCTTCAACGCTGCGAGCAGCGGCCGGGCATCGCCCTCGACAGAGAGGTTCAGGGTGATGGTCCGCGCGCTGATGGAGACGGCGCTGGCATCGCACTCCACGCCCTGAGGCCAGGCGGAGAGAAGCCCGGCAAGGGTGATGGAAGCGTCGCTTGGGGTGAGCGGCTGGTTGGGCTTGGTGGAGGCGCTGAGCACCTCCAGCTCCTTCCGCAAGGCGTCCTGTGTGCCTGCGCGGGTCGCCTCTTTCAACACGGTCGCGGTCGCCTCAGTCGCGGCACCCGCATGCTCCGACAGCTGAGCGGCACGCCTGAGCAGCCCCACCGAGATCAGCCCCGAGCAAAGGAGGATCGACGCCGCAAGCAGCATCGAACGCTGCGACCGCTCCCGGCGGAGTAGGCGGGGCTCGAACTCACCCACCAGCATCTCGGGCGAGACCGAGCCCAGCCCATCAGGCACCGTGTCGGACCGCAGCGAAAGCACGCCATCGGGAAGCCCTGACAGGTCCTCTCGCCGAGCGGCGCAGACCAGGAGTTGACCTCCTTCGACGGGGACTCCAACGGCGTGCACCTCATCCACGCTGATCGGCAGCTCGTCCTGGAGAACGGGCGCAAGCCCCGCAGGCAGCACGCCCGCGCGGACACCGGGCGCATCCAGCCCCGCCCAGAAGAACCGCTCGGCTGGCCACACCTGCGCGGTCATGGCGTTGCCCCCTGGTTCTTGAGTGTGAGCATCTGCATGCCACGGCCGTTCTGGATCGAGACAATGTCGGCGGCGATCCGGGCCACCTTCCTGCCCTGCACATCCTCGCCAGCCGCGACCACTTGCACCTTGTTAGTCTCGGGGTCGTACAGCACCGCCTTGTAGGAGTCGCCCTCCTTCAGGATGCCGATCAGCTGTACCTTAAGCGGCGGCGTTGGTGCGGGCGGGGGCGGCGCTGCGGCCTCTTTGATGGGCTCGGCCACGGTCCACACAGGCGTCTGGAAGGCGGCGAGCTCCAGGGGCGGTGCTGGCGTTTCGGCGGGTGCGGCCGCGCTTGCGAGCGTCGGGCTTTCAGGAGCATCCAGGGTTGGGAGGTACAACGCCCAGCCTGCGGCCACGAGGATCGCCAGCCCAGCCAATAGCGCCACTCGCCGCGTCGAGCGGCGAGAAGCCACAAGCGGGTCAGCGGTGGGGGAGGGCTCAGCCATCGAGCTCCTCCATCGCCTCTATGACGCGCGAGACCTCGGCCATGCTGGTGATGCCCTGGCGGGCGAGTACCGCGCCAGCGTCCTTGAGCGGGACCATTCCCTTCCTCACGGCAGCCGCCTTCAGGTCCGTGGCTGAGAGCCGCTGGCCGACCATGTCCCGGAGCTCGGCATCGAGGACAAGGAGCTCGAACACCCCCATCCGCCCCCGGTAGCCGGTGCCCAGGCACTCGGGGCACCCCTCGCCCATGCACGGCGGGTGGACGCGGCGGACCAGCCGCTGAGCGAGCACCCCTGAGAGGGAGGACGAAACCAGGAACGGCTCCACGCTGAGGTCGATCAGGCGCGCTACCGCGCTGGCGGCGTCGTTGGTGTGGAGGGTGGAGAGCACCAGGTGGCCCGTGAGGGACGCCTGCACCGCAATCCTGGCGGTCTCCTCGTCGCGGATCTCGCCCACCATGATCACATCCGGGTCCTGCCGCAGGATGTGTCGGAGGCCGGTGGCGAAGGTCAGCCCCTTCTTCACGTCCACCTGCGTCTGGCTGATGGCGAGCCCAGCGCCGGAAAGGTCGTACTCCACCGGATCCTCGACCGTCATCATGTTCAGCTCGCAGCCGCGAGCCTTCGCGCCGGCGTTCACCGCGCTGATATGTGCAAGCGTGGTGTAGAGGGTGGTGGTCTTGCCGCTGCCGGTTGGTCAGGTTGAGAGCACGATCCCGCTAGTGCGGTC
>Ga0196963_10000407_pt1 | contig 40589 bp, 66 predicted proteins | sample S1_5metaG_FD_148600 | JGI IMG/M metagenome (GOLD analysis project Ga0196963, IMG submission 148600) | Soil microbial communities from Anza Borrego desert, Southern California, United States - S1_5 | ecosystem: Environmental > Terrestrial > Soil > Desert | place: USA: California | collected... | reverse complement strand
AACCGCAGAAATCGTCGTATTTCACAAATAATCCTCGGTAGCTAAGTCTCTGACTTGAACCGGAGAAGCAGTAGCATCTAGAGCTTTATGGATTCCTAGTTTATTGACGATATCCATTGCCTTTTTTTCCGCATCAGTGCTATGTAAGGCATGAACATTATGGGTAATGGTGTATGTTTTAAGAACGTCATTTTCATCTATTCGCTTGTAAGTCACTGTGACTTCAAACTCTGGTAGGGTCTCTTTTATTGCTAACCACATATCCTTAATCATTTTCATTTGAAGATTACCATTGAAGTCAAATCTGGATAGAATAGAATCAAGATGCTCATACCGTCTATACACTTCTGCGATTGCTGTCATTTATCATCTCCTTTCGTTTTAGTTTTATATTTCTGACCACGCACACTCAATGTCTTCAAGAGTATTCACAACGTATGCGATACCGCCACATTCTGTAAATCTCTGCATCCAGTTAATCTGTGCTTGCGTTGGTTTATTCCCGGGGCGCTTTACTTCGAATGCGAAGGGCCGGCCATTTTTTACCCCTAAGATATCGGGGATACCATCTTCATGGCCTTTTTTTCTTTTCCAGATCCCTGGCTTCGGTAGATAAATAGCGTTATTCCAGTGAATCCATGCCTTTGTTTTCGGCTGACCACATAACCAACGAATCGCTGGCAAATAAATATCTGATTCTTTCATTCGTCGATGTCTCTCCTCGGTTGATATGTTGGTTCCTTCTTTGGTTGCGGCCTTCGGCACTTGGAGCATCTAGAAACGTCCTCAAAATCAAGTGAGCATACAGCATTGCAACAAATGGAGCGCCGAAGGGTCTTCCAGGTCATTTCGGTTTTAGTCTCTTGTCGGTTGAATCAATCTTAACAACGGCTCCCATCTCCCTGATCCGGCTTGCGATACGCGAATCGATCACGTCTGCTATCTCTTTTAAGTCTAAGTTGCTCGTGATGACCGTTTGTTTCATATCTCGATAACGGCGATCAATCAGCGTGTAAAACACCTGTCTGGACCAATCTGAAACCTTCTCAGATCCAACGTCATCAATCACCAAAAAGTCTTTTTTCGAGAATTTTTCTATGATTTCTAACTCGGACACAGAATCACTGTTGAAGCTGTGTTTAAGCAGCAAAAACAACTCAACGCTGGGGAGAAATGCGACTGATGGCGTATCGGAAACTAATCTATAGTCACCATTTTTACGCAACTCTTCCTGTCGTTCTTGGGCGCGTTTTTTATGCTTATCAAACATTAACTTTGTCAAAGCAACGGCAATATGGGTTTTGCCAACTCCCGGACCACCGGTCAGAAACAAGCTCTGCCCTTCGTCCATGACGGTTTTTTTGCAAGTGATAATCTTGTCCGACATCCCGGTTAGATCGTCGAACGTCTTGCCCATAAACCGTAACGGAATCCCAACGGATCGCAGTTGAAAATCATAATGCTCTTTCCTTCGGCGCTCGTCCCACAAACGGTTTTGCTCCTCCTGCTCTGGCGTTAAAACCGGCTCAAAATCGTCAGTCGTATTGATTGTCCCAGACGGTTGCGGCTGTTTTAAGTCCGGCGGTATTACCTTGAGTTTTTGCATTCTTTGCCTCCATCTTGAGTTTTAACTGGTCATATTTCTCACGAAACTTACCCATCGACAGTATGTTAATCTTCCAGAAACTATCCTGCTGGCACCACTCCATTACCCGGCGTGCCTCTTCTAGCGGCCGCTTTTCAAGGCGCATCATCTTGTCGGCCTCTAACGCCCACTTGTTGAGATCCTTGGGGATGTTAGCAGTAGGGTTATTGACAAGAATCAAGACTTTTAACAGCTCTGCCAGTTCCAGACCGCTTGCGGTTGGAACGAAGAGAGGTTTATTAGGTTTGGTTAGGTTAGGTAAGGTATGGTTAGGTAAGGTACTATTGGTTTCCAATTGGTTACCAATTGGTTTCCCATAGGTACGCCCATGGAGAGCCCATATTTCAACCAGTCTTTCTCTATTGTCTCCTGCGTACTTTCCACGCAAAAAGCTACCGGCATAGTCTATCCAGTCATGGACAAAGACCCGATCACCTCTGTAATCGAACCATCCGTGAGTACCCAGAGCCTTAAGCATTTTTTCTGAAACCTGCGTCCCGAAACCCATGAGGCTTGCGAGGTACTCGCCTGTCCAGCCAGTAACCTCGCCCTGCTCACAAACTTCCAACGTTTGACCCCAGAATAACCCAAGATTCCCCAAACACTCTGCTGTTGACCATCCCATCTCTTTGCGTAAATCGTGAAACTTCTTAAGCCTGATTATCCGTGTTGCATGAAATTCGATCCAAGACAAAATTTTCTCCTCTAAAACAAATCTGGCCGTTCTTGTTTTAACTCCGCAACTATCTTCTTATATGAAACATACTTTCTGAGAACCGGAATATTAACCCCGTTCTTTCTTAACCTATTAGCCACTTCGTTCACGGCCTGTCTTGATACTCCAAGATCTTGAGCAAGAACTGATGGACCCTTGGTTGCGTATTCAAGAGCTATTTTCTTTATTTGCTCAATTGTCATGTACTATTTGTCTAATTTATGTCTCATTTTTGTGACATTGCCGGACAAAAAATTTTTGACTAGCTTCGCTCTCCAAAACCAAGTTGGCTTACCATTCTGTGACAATGCAATCACTCTGCCTTTTAGCTCTCTCATCTTATCCAGGCGATAAATTGTGCCTTCATGTGTAATTCCGTAGTTATCGAATCCTGGGATGACTTGGTATTTGATAAGCATGATTAATAAACCTTGCAACAATACTCAAATGAATGGGCATGATGCTTGCCTTTATGACCTTTTTTTCGGCTACAAATAAATCCGTCTTTCATTGCGTCGCATGGAGGAAACTGTCTTTCTGTTTCAATTGCTTTAAACTGGCGGCAATCTCTAAACATTTTTCTTTTCAACATAAGACCCCCTGTCCAGTATGATCAAATGTGTAAGCACTCTCTCTTTCACCGACCCACTCCCAAGTATGCCGGTCAATAATGCCCATCTTTATTGGATGCTTAATCAATTTTTTACTTGCAAGCGTTCTGGCATGTCTGGCTGCACTTTCCGCGGTCATTTTATATTCAAGCGGAAGCTCACGGACAAAATCTTCAAAGTCCCAAGTTTTAACTTGGCCTTTTGATTCGATATATTGCCGGACCCGTTCCAAATCAGTCATTAGATCTTCGCTTCTGTCCTTAAGTTGTAAGATTTCTCTTTTAATACTTCGATTCTGTCCCTTAATAGTCTGATCTTGTCATCAATTCTCCTGTAGGCGCTTTCCTTTTTAATGCAATCAAGCTTCTTATCGTGCGTGCCAACAATGGCTTCGGCTTCGAGCTGCGCTTGAGTATATTTAGGGTTTTGAGCCTTCGTCATTAGTAATTTGTATGAATATGCCCTGTCGTATTCCGCCTCTGAATTCATAAATGCTTCTCTAGCATCTCCAAGCATCGGGACAAGCTGTTGAAGCACAGCCTCAATCGATGTTAGATCTCTGTTAGTATCAAAAAACTCGTTCATCCTAATTCCACTCCCCATTCAATAGATTCCATTTCTTTTTCTTTTTTAAATTGATGGCAAAACTTTGAAACATCGCAGTATTTCGCACAGCGACCATAAGTTCTAGTAGATGGTTTGTACCAGCGATCTTCGTCTGAGCATCGGGGAAGTTTATCGTCAGATAACTTTTCTGCTTCGATAATAGCCCTAACTTTATTGGTAACAAATTGCTCTGTTTGTTCTGGCGATAAAAGATTGAATTTAACTTCCTCTGCCGCCCTTTGCGGGTAATTCTTTTTCTTTTTATCCCGTTCAGCCCAATCTCTAAAGATTTCAACGATTTTTCCTACTTCGTTTAGCAACACTCCCTTTACCTTGAAATAAAGCCATCTATAGATAGAAAGCTGCAACATAAATTCTTTATTTCTACTTCCGTACATATATGTAAACACTGAAGTAACCTTGTAGTCAGTAATCTCGTTTTCGAAGATTCTGTCCCATTTGCCACTGACTTCCCGACCTTCTACGGTTACCTTTAAGCGTTCAATCTTTTCGATCCCGGGTTCCTTTTCCAATCTACCGTGAACGCCATCGCCAAATACACTCCAAACTTTATCAATCGCATCCACTTCAATTTCATCCCAATGACGTCTTTTCAAGACAACCATTTGAATAGGATTTAATAATTCGGTGGCGCTAAAAGAATCCCCTTTAATTTCGTAGTCATAATAATCCATTGCAAGATAACGAAATAAGGAATCTGGAATATTTGATTTATTGACGATCTTCACGTTATATCCTCAAAAAGGAATATCGCTATCCTCTCCATCGGCTGCCGGGGCTTCCTCTTCGTCATGAATGTCTTCAGGCTTGTTTGCAGAGTTAGAGGCCGCTTTTTCGCGCAAGACTTCAACCAATTTTGGGGTAATTCCAACGTTTTCTTGCTTCATCGGAGTTAATCCCTTCATTAAGCGGGCAACCGAAGTCACGTTGACATAGGTTTTGGGTCCCTTTTCTGTGTGAATGATTGAAAGCATGCAGTTTGCACCGACAAGCTTTGTAATATCGAAGCCTCTCAGCTCATCCGGCGTAAATGCCTTCCCTCTCCACGATTCAAGATCCTTTCGAAGATTTGCCTTTTCATTTAAGGAAAGAGTGTATTGCTTATAAACGCAAAACCGCTTCCCGGCTTGTTCACCCTCTGACATCGTTTCGGATATCTCCCACCCAACAACGACTTTACGCTGTACCGTTCCAAAGTTGTTTTTATGCCAGTAAATATCCCATGCTCCAAAACAAACCGCTTGAAATGTGCCGGCCGGCGCTAATTGATATACCTTTGAACCCTCGGTTGCTATAATTGGCTCCATTGTTTCCACCTTCCTTTTCCCGTTTAATACGAATACCATGATTATTCTCCTACCGCGTGTTTATAAGTTTCGACCAAACGGTCATCGATTTCCTTCTTTTGCCTTGCAATAATCAAGTCTAATTCCTTGATTATTTTCTCTGAAAGCATCTGCACCTTGTAGCTTTGATCTTGGAGTTTTTCGCATTCTGCTTCTAAGATTATTGTTCTTAGTTTTACTTGTTCTAATGCTTCTATTATTTCGTGTTCCATTTTAGTGTCCTCCGACTGCGGCTTGGCAAGTGTGGCAAAGTTGATATTCCGATGAATTAAGTTCCACACTGCATAGCTCGCATTTCATTCGATTTCTTTAAAATTTCTTGCAACACACTCCGCGGATAACTTGCATTCAGCATCAATCATGCCTTTGGCCCACCAAATCAATCCAATAAACGAAGCGATTGAGATTACAATACAGGCGATTATTAGCATCCATGGTCCACTTTGAATAATGGCTTCCATCAGTTCAATTCAACGTCTAACTGCTCGTCTTGCAGCAGGTTTGCGATATATCCTGTTCTTGCGCTGCCAGTAAGTCTTGATTGAGCTACTTTTTCAGCGATGGCATTAATTAGCTTAATCTGAGCAATCATCTTTCTTGTCTCACGCTTAATAATGGCTTCCCGGCGCTTTTCACGGTATTTCCTATATGCCTTAAGCGCAAACATAGCAATTGAGTATTGCACCATTCCATAACCGACCATCAGCAAAATAATGAGCAATTCGTTCATAGTAATCCCGAATGGACCCGTTGCAATTCCTGCTCAAACTCTTTAATGCTCTTAGTGCGATTTTCGATTTCCTTGTCGATTTCCTTAATTCTCTGTGCTAAATACTCTTTTTGTTTTCCGAGGATGATGTCAATTCGTTTCAGCATTTCTAGCGTCGTCATCGTTTAACCCCCTATTAAGGTAACAATACGTAGTAGCTCCATACGGTGATGTAAAACAAAGCGGCTCCGGCTATTGCTTGAAAAATCAACTTCATCGGTCCATATCCGAGATTTTGTCTGCGTAAACTTCCATATCCTCAACAAACTCATCCCATGATCCGCCTGGGTTCCTATCTAACCACTCCACGTAACGCTCGTTTGTTGCCAATGCGTCCATTAAGGTCATGATTAATGCCTCCTGAAATATGCCTCTCTTGATTCCGCTCTGAATTTGTCCCAATCTTCCTTTCTTATCCTTATGTTGTCACCGATTATCTCGCTTTTTACTTTCCCTGATCTAACGTATTTGTATAGCGTATTCCTTGAAATGCTATACATTTCCGCCAATACCGGGATTGTGTAAAAGTCTTTGTTTTCCTTATTCATATTGTTTCATCCTTGTATATTTAGTATTATCTGTAACCCTAGCTTCATTGATTCCTCAAATGTTCCTTAAAAAAATGGAAAGCCGAATACCCCGGGAGGGCACTCGGCTTATTTTTCAGATCGGAACCCTTGGAAGGAAACGATCCGTCCATTAAAATGAAAAATGACAGTTCCAAGGGTTTTTTCATATATTTATTCGGCCTTATTTAATTTGCAATAGCTCATCTTCTTTCAAGAAATTTTGGTGTATATTGAATAAAGTTCGTGGATTTAGAAATCCCACTGCGAGTGTTCTTAAGAGCGATCGTAAGCATTTGTACAGCCTCTACAAGAAGCTTAAATTGACTCGGCGTGACAACCGTGGACTTATCAAGGATGTCACATTCCTTACTAAGGCGATGACTGATCTCTTCCATGCGTTTGCTGATCTTCATGAGGGGGTCAGAGTTTTAAAAGAACTAGAAACTAAAAAGAAAAAGGTTGTGGATGAGATTTTTTCTAAAGAATGATTCACTTTGTGGCTGGCCTCCAAGGGTTAAAGTTTTGTGAAACTTTGATGCTACATATAAAGTATAGCAATAGGACAAAAATAAGTCAAGTCTTTTTTATGACTTTTTTAAATGGATAAGAGAATAGACACTAGAAGCGATAATCTCCGACGGTTAATCGAAGTCGTTATAGATTTATTGATCTTAAAAAAAGACATTAATAGGACAGAATCAATTTCTTATATTGCAGAAAAACTCGATATTAAGCCGCGACAAATCTACAGATGGCTAGATGAAGAAAATGGTGATATACCACCAAAATTAGGGCAAGTATTTAAAACACTAAATGCGATACGGGACGAAATAAAAGCAAAGGAAAAATACAATTTACAGCAAGGTCGGGCATCCTCGGACAAGACGGCTACTACAATGGAGGACAGTGAAGTGGAAGATATTAAGGCGTTAATCTATAGACTAGAAGGCAGAATTATTGAGAAATTCGACCAATTGGAAAAGAGAATTCAGGCACTAGAAGGAAAAAATTTGATTCGCCACAAGCTATGAGTTGCGAGATCTGCTTAGGGACAGGGAAGATGAAAATTACCTGTCCACGGTGTCACGCAATCGGGGATTGCAATGTTTGCAAAAACGGGCACATAGTTTCAAGATGTGTGGTTTGCCAAAGGATGAATTAATAGGAAAAAGCAAAAGAGTAGTATGCAAAATAACTTCTTTCGTTTATTTATTGATATTTGGACGGTTGTTTGGGAACCAATGCTGATAGTGATCGCCTTCTCGGTTATTGCCACATTCACATGGCTATGACTTTAATTAGTTTCAAAGCCAGACTTTATTACTTCTAGAACCATAAAGGTATAGATCGATATGCGGCTAACTCTTTTATTGTTTCTTTCTCAGATTCTTATCGGATGCGCCTCAACGTCTAAATCTTGGAATACCTACTACAGCCCAGCGCAATTAGAAATAATAAAAATTTTGAATACCAGCCGGCCTGTTAGATTATTGATTAACGGGAATGTTACAACGTCTTTTTCGGAATATGAGTTTGCTAGTCAAGGTGTAAATTTAGAACAATGGAAGGAAATGGTGCATAATCAAATTAATAATAGCGTCGCAGAGACATATTATAAATATTTAGGTAAATATGAAAATTTTGAAATAGTTGACAGAAGCTCGACGAATGAAATAGCCAAAGAGCAATATTTCCATTTGACTGGAATGGTTAAAAAGGACCAGGAAATTGAAATAGGCAAAATGCTTGGGGCGACACATTTTCTTTATTGGACGTGTTTGAGAAGTCCTCACGGGAATCTAATTGCGGACACTATTTATTATAAGTTAATAGATATAAATACTGGAAAGATTCTATCAACGCACTGGAAAAAAGATATACATAAATGATTCTTCTTGGACGTCAAAGCGGTAATCTAATTTAGACTTAAGTAGTTGCAGATTTTCAAATAAGGGGCTATAATTCAAAGATGGAGGATATAAAATGACGATAAGCGCAAAGAAGTACAAAGCCATGAAAGAAAAGCTAGAGTCTCTTAAACTTACCGTAGAAATACTATCCGACAATAAGCTCGTACATGAGATTGAAAGCGGAATCCATCAGATTGAATCAAACCGCCATTCTCGTGTAAGAGATGACATCAAAATATGAAGTAAGATGGTCAAACGATGCCTTTAAGCGATATGAGCGCCTTAGCGAAAGCTATAAGCAACGACTTAGAGACATGGTTCCAATCCTTGAACAAAACCCCTATCATCACGCTAAACGCATAAAAAGGCTCCACGGTAGTCTCTCCGGTCTCTATCGTTACAGAGTCGGACAATTCCGTTGCTTTTACATAATCTCATCGTCTAAAAGAATTGTTTATATATCATCAATCGACACAAGGGGCGATTCGTATTAAATGATTAAATTACGAGGAAACACATACCACGCCGCAATATATCATCAGGGGAAAAAAGTTTGGCGTTCGTTAAAGACAGATGATAAACGGGAAGCCAAAATCCGCTATGGTAAACTTCTGGAAAAAATGGATCTATCAACGACGAGCGAAATGAATTGGTATGATTTTAAGGACAAGTATTTAGCATATTCGAAAACCAATCATTCCGCAACTACCTATGAAAGAGACAAAATCACAATAGACACATTCACTAATATCACTAGAATAAACAAATTGCGGGAATTCACTAACGACGCCATGGAACAATATAAAACTGCCCGCGTTTCAGCTAAAAAGTCACCGGCCACCATTAATAGGGAACTTGGCACTATCAAGGCTATGGCGAGAAGAGCCATGGAGTGGAAGATTTTAGACTATTACGATTTAAGAGCGGTTAAAAAACTCAAGGAAACGCGCAAAATTAGGGGTTATTTCGAATTAGACCAGATTAACCTACTCCGCGATACAGCTAGCGACATTCAAAGCAAAATAAGGGTAGATTTGGCGCTTTATACGGGCTTCAGAAGGACGGAAATGACCAAGATTGAGTGGGGTGACATAGATTTTAAGAAAGACCTAATCCACTTAAAAAGCAAACCGGGCTTTAGATTAAAAAACTATGAAGAAAGAACCATTAAATTGCATCCCGTTTTACGTGAAACTCTTTTGAAATGGCAACCTAAATGCAAAGGCTCGTTTGTTCTAAACGGCTTACGCCCAGCAGGGCTGTATTGGTTTTGGAAAAGATTGTTGAAAAGAGCAAAGCTGCAAGGTTCAACGCATACAACTCGACACACTTTTGCTACTCATTTAGTTCGTAATGTTGGATCAACCCCAGCTAAAGATGCCCTTGGCCACTCCACAGTAAAAACTACTGAGCGTTACTCTCATCAGAATTCCGCCCTCGTTCCAGTAGAGAAATTACCCTATTAGGTAGCAGTTTTCGGTAGCAAAATAGGCCATTTACCGTCGATTCATCGATTGCCCTGTCAAGGCAGAGATCGCGGGTTCAAATCCCGTCGTCCCCGAAGTTTTTTCACCGTCGATAACCTACATTTCCGACGGAAAATACCAAAAATTGACGAAATAATTGGTTGTAACGCAAGTAATCCAAATAACCTTAAAACACGGTAGCACGGTAGCAAAGTCGGTAGCAGTTATTTCGTTCCCTCGATAGGTTTATCCGTTAAAAGTCTCAAAACGATATTGCCAACTGACACGACTGACGCAAAGGCCGCCTGCACCTTGGGGTCATTAATTAATTCGTTCCCCTGAAGTACCCCAACCACTCCAACCAGACCAGATACCAGGTTAAACCAGAATGTCTTTGATTGCCATATTTTCTTTGATTCCATAGTTTCAAACCTCCTGAAATATTTATCTATTTTACGCTTCACTACTACCAGTGTTATTTTTCTTCTTAACCCGTTTTTCTTTAATGCTCCTGCGATCCACCAAGCGATCAGTTTTTCTTTTATTTTCATATCCGTTAGCCTTGAACCTAATCGTATAACCTAAGAATAGACCATCAATGCACTTCAACAACCAGTCAATCACTGTAATCTTCTGAGCCTTAACTCTAAATAGTATTCCAACTCGCTCAAGCTATAGTAGTGTTTAAAGTGCGGCTCATCCTTGATTTTTGTGATCTTTGTCTTTATATTTATCAAATCTTGTTTGTAAGCTCTCTTATATGCGCCATTGCACCCAGTCATAAAATAAGCCATAAACCCTATAAGGGCCGTTAAGATTAAGATTCCTAAATAATCAAACCGTCTTGTCATTTTCTCCTCCTGTGCAAAGGTTCCCCCAGATGAGGCCAAGCGCTATTATCACGAATGGCGATAATGCATCAATCATCATCCACTGACCTCCGGGTAGCTTCCTCTTCCCTAATTACGTACATTTTTATCTGCCCAAAGCGGGCGAGATAGTTTCCGTCTCCATATTCATAGTTTGCAAGACTACCACCATTGTCCTTGTCTGCCTTGGTACAAAATATCTGCACTGAGTCAAAGAATTTCATCAATTCTTTACAGTGGTTCTCGATGATTTTAAGTCTTCCGTCTTTTTCCATATTTGTGATATCTTATAGTTACATAAAATGTAACTTTTGTTACACTTTTAATCTTTCTGAGACTACTGCATCGAGCAACAGGCAATAGGCTATCTCGTCCCCTATCTTCTCATCCCACATTTCCCTTGATGGGTTCTTGCCTTTATCTATGCCATCAATGATGTCTAAGAGTGAAACTGTATGCTTAGTTTTAAAACCAACCAATGCTCTTTCCGGTGTACATCCCAACACCTGTGCCGCGCGTTTAAAGTTATGCAGACGGTCTGTTGAGCCATATTCCTTGCCTTTGACGATTAAACGCCGCAACGTATCAGAAATTCTTTCTTGAATAATCTTCTCAAACTCTTCATTTGTCATTTTTAAATGCTCGTGTTAACGTAGGGAACGTATTTGTAAATTTTCTTCCACAAAAGCTCTAAACTAACAACGTCCTCAACATTATGAATCATGATGTAATCAATCGCTTCTTGCATTAGCTTCTTGTTTCCGGTAATCATCTTAAGCCAAATATCCGTATTCAATCTGTGTTTTTTAGATGGAATACCAAAGAAGTCGCAAGCTGCCTCTAGTCTATTGGAGTGCAATTTGAATTTGTTTTTTAAGATGGGGTGGGTATCCCCAACCCACATAAACTTATGTTCTGGAAATGGGAGTCCCCAATAAACGGCCCTTGTTCTTATGAAGGGGAGATCGAATTTCCTGTCTGTCCCGTAGTGAAAGACCAGCCTGTCAAATTCCTCGCAGTCTTCAATAAACTGCTTAACCAAATTCTTGTCGTACAACCCACTGTGTAAATCTTTTAAATCTATCTTCCTCTTAATAATTGGGCCATCTAACTTCTTCAGACAAAACGTGTAAATTATTCCAAACGAAGCTGTTAAAGAACTGCATTCCAGATCACCAAATGCGATGCGCTCTTTCTTTTTCTTTTCTTCCCTTTTAAACTCTAATCCGAGTCTATGAATCTTATGCTCTATTGACTCGTATGACCTGTGAAGTGCGTTAGCAATTTCTCTAGTTGTCTTACCTTTGGCCCTTAACTGAATTAGCTGCTTTTCTTCGTACGGTGTCCAGATCAAGCACTACCGCCTTGTACACTATTGTGTACACTGACCTTGAAAATCCTTTACTTAACTGGCATATTTCAAGGTTATCTTAATGGCTCAACATCCACATGAACCGCATTATTATTGCGTTCGATACGGTAATTCGTAATGAAACACTTGCCTTCTTCATACGCACGCATAACTCTTTTTGCCTTCTCTGATAAGTTACTGCCACCAGCCACATCAAAAGAGTTTCCTCTCATGTGGTTGGATATTCCTATCTCTGTACCCTTTTTGTTGATTTTCTCGCGCTTTCCTTCTTTATTGGTAATCCAGTCCCAATAGTCATAGAGGACCTTCGCTGGAACAGGCGGATTTACAATAACGCCAATATTCAAAAGCTTGGACCACCCTTTTTGCCACCAGTAAAACTCGTGATCGTCGTATTTGACTTTGAAATTCACACTGTTTCCGACAAATGTGTTAAAGCCTTCAAAGTTATATAGTCCATGTCTTTTAAGGTAATCGATTATGACTTCTAACTGCTTTTCGCCTGTTCGGTAACCTGAAGATATTGTGGATGGGAGTTTGTCGAAGTAGACATCAATTAAATCAATAGTCCTGCTAATAGATGGGGTCAAACTAACGCTCGGGTCAATTGCGATCCACTTCATTGTGTATCCTCTGGGCAATGAACATGGTAATATTCGATTCTTGATTCGCCATGCTCATTGAGCTGCTTTTCTCCCATTTCTTGCCCCCAAATAATTGCTTGAGCACACCGGCAACAAATGAAAGCCATTATTTTTTATTCAGCAGAATATCCTTGAGCTTATCCATGTTGTCAAATATTTTTATTATGGATTCACGTAACCGTTCATTTTCCTTTTCTAAGTTTGCATTTATTTGAATTTGTGACGATTCGAGCTTTTCCAATTTAACAACGTTCATTTCCGATTCCTTTAGATGAAGATTGACCTTGCTATCCAAAGCGTCGAGCTTTTCCTGCGTTTCCTTGCAGCTAACATACTTACCTTGGGATTTTTTGACCAAAATATTCCCATATTTAAGAGCTAAGTAGCCTAAAACGACAATCCATCCGTTCGGCTCTTTGAGAAGTTTTAATATAAGTTCTTCCATTCAAATTATTATTCCTGTAATGCAGCTTTCTCCGCTTTAAGCGCATCGATCTTTACCCTGATTGATGCCGTTGAAGCTGCAACATCAACGCCTTCTTTGGCTGCTTCGAGATATTCGATCTCTTGCTTCTTTAACTTTACGATCCGTGAATCGATTAGAGTAATTTGCCTTTGAACTTTAATTTCGTCTATCTCGGCCTGAGATTTGCTAACCACCGAGCCATTTTCTATCTTTTTAAATTCCAAATCGCTGCTTAACACCTCATCACCAGTAAACTCTTTCACAGCATAATCAGCATTATTTTCTTTGAGATTTGCAATTTGCTCTGCTGAATAGTTAGAGAGCTTGCCGGGAACAGAACGGATCAACTTTCCTGTCCCGGTGTGATAAACAACAACCTCAGCGCATAAAATTGAAGGAATTAAGAGAAATGCAAGTGCGTAACGCTTCATGGGTAAGCCTCCACATAGTTATAAATTCCGGCCTTCATAGCTCCAACAGCAGCATATTGACGATAAACCACATTGCGCGTACTAGCCATGTTGAAACATTTTGAATCAATGAATTGATCATTGACGGCGAAATTGAAGAACCAGGTAAACGGCTGCCCTCCGTCCACGTTGTTGGCCGAAAAAGTATAACCTTGTGGGTAGAAAAATAATCCAAGCTCTGTAGAATCTGCTTGTGTAGGGTTAATATTAAAGCAGACCTGAGAAACATCTGGTGGCACTGTAGAGCTAATATCAACAACCACTTCAGTCGCCTGAACATCAGAGTCATTAATGATAGGTGTTTGCTCTAAAAGTGTGACATTCCGCATTTTCTTATGGAAAGCGCGAATATCGGAATTACCCTTGTTGTAAACTGAGCCAAGTTTGCGCCACTTTGTATATCCTGCCGGCATTAACGGTGGACCCGTCTTTATATCCGCCGTATCAAGAGAAAATATGACTGTATTTGTGCTTCCATCCGAAATAGCCCAATAAGCATAACGAGTCTCAGCTTGCTCAGATCCAGTATTTAAGCCACCAGCTCCCACTTTCGAAATATCGCAGATGGTTGAGAGCGCCGCCGTAAAACCCATAATATCGATGGAGTCGGCCGTCACAGCAATTTGATTGCGATTATTCGCCACTGTAGTAACAACCAAGTTATAAACGGCTGCGCTCGTGCTGGTAGCAGCGCTTCCCGCACCATTAGCAGCTTCAACAATCCGTCCATCGGCATCAATTGAAATATTTGCATTTGTGTACTGTCCGGCTGTTACTGTGGTGTTTTTTAAGTGGAATTGATCAACCGTCTGGGAACCGGAAGTAATAAATACACTAGCGGCCACATCAGCAAGCTGGATTGTTCCATTTACAATGTTTGTCGATACGATGTTGTTCAATTCTGAACGGAACACAACCCCAGTTGTTGAGATTGCTGTTGCAAGCGTAGCTGTGCTTGAATCAAGGTTGTTGATTCTAGTTTGTGCTGTCGTTCTGAACACATCAAATCCACCAAACAACTGCTCTGCTGTTGATTTATACAGAGAAAACCCTTGCGATGTGGTAGAAATAGAAATGTTGTTTCCCTGAAGAGTGACGCTGGAAGGATCTAAGCGTGCATTTGGGAGGGTCCCCGCGTTAATATTTGAAGCGTTGTTTCTGAATAAGTGCGTTGCATACAAATTACTCCCTACAAAGAGCAGTCCTAATGCTATTACTAGTCTTTTCACAATATCACTCTCCTTTTAAAATATTCTCCCTCGGGAGAAATGTTTAATACTTCAGTGTTTCTAAATTCATTAAGTACGTTTGATTGACCAAACGTAAGTAATTATCAAGTCCAGTATCGTAAAACCTAATTTGAAGATACTGTCCTTCCACTTTTAAATCCTTTTTCTGGCTTTTGATCATTGGTTTGTGGGCAAACGGATCGCCGATAACAGAAAATAATTCTGTTGTAGAAACAAATTCATTCACAATAGAAAAATCAGACTTTAAGCGCTTTTGAATGTAGTATGTCGGATTGTTTGCAAGGGCATTATCCGTGAAAGAGACGAAAATATATCGTCCTCTTAAGGCAATGTCCCCCTGAAGTGCGTATGTGCTTAACGCAACAGAATCTTTTGGTGTAATTCTAACCCTATTAACAAGTTCAAGGTCACCTTTGTTGCGCTTTTCCAATACAACGTCTTGATGGTTAATGGAATCCTCGGATGTTTTGTTATAGGCTCCGTAAACATAGGAATCGTCCTGATCAAGCGATGTATCTCCTATGGTGTTATAGTCAACATCCTTGACTAATGTTGCTCCAAGCGTGCTTATAGAGAGCTTCAACCAACGATAATTCCCTTCGTCTGCGACATAACAATTACTTTCATCGCAAGTAATACCTGTTGGTTGATGATATCCTGTGTTTGCTCTAGATAAGCCACCGACGGCCTTTACAAAGCTTAAATCTGATTGTTTATGAACCTTAACTCTTTGATTATCGATATCAATGATATAAATGTTGTTCTTTTCATCGATATCTGATTGATGAGCGATATTAAAATTCGTAGTTCCCGATCCAATACTGCCAAAAGTTGTCAAAATTACACCAAATGGCGCTCGATCCATTTTCACGTAACGGTTATTAGTTCTGTCTGGAAAGAAAATGAAGTCTTTGTTTGCCACGGCGTTTAACGGAAGATAACTCGATTCAGCAAATATCGTGCTTTGAATAATACTGTAATCCACATCATCCACGATTGCGATGCTTGCGGTAGAAACTAACCCCAAAACAACTAGTTCACGGGGTATTTCGCGTTCAAATTTTTCAGTGGTTATTTGTCTTCCAAAATCGTTATATACGTCCATGCTTAAAATAGCATCCGGCGACTTTTCATAGGTCAAAAGAATCTGACCAAACTTTTTGATCTCTGGACGGCTAAAATCAAATAGTTTTGTGTATCGGTAGAAATTAACAGGGTTTCTATCATGCGCTTGAACGATGCGAACATCATCAATCGACATAGAGGATATATTGATACCGTTTAAAACGAATCTCAGCCCGTAGTATGAAAGCGTATTAGCGAAAGGAATTTCCTCACTGTCAAAGTCAGTCCAATCTGGCCGCGTCGGGAAAGAAGAAAGCGCGATTTCCACTGTGGTCCAGGTAGTGTTTGCGGCGTTGAGTGACGCACTAGAGAGCGTTACAGATGTGAAATTTGTGTCGAAGGAAGTAACGTCGTCAACCTCTAGATCCACCCGTAGGCTTGTAATGTTTCCAATGCTGGTTGTATAGATTTTGAATTGAATCTTGTCGTCTTTGGTAATTTTTGTACGATCATACCACTCACCTAATATCATCATTCTGTTTAGGCTCATTGATGATTCCAATACACTTGGCGCAATCCACATTCTCAAAGATGCAGTGCCTTCGATGATGTTTGTTGTATCGCGATTCACCCTTACCCCATTCCATGAAGCAAGAGAATCCATCGTATCGATGACAAAGAATTTGCCAGAATCATCAATCTGTTCCTCTAAATCTGCTTTATGAACAATACCTAAGTCGCCATAGACTAGCTGCCCATTATCGCCCTTGCCGTCAAACGTTTCCCAAGAATTAACGAGCCATCCGCAAACAGGGAACCACTGCCCTTTTCTGATGTCATAGATCATGACTGAATTCGGGCGACCTTTTGGGAACCGCTCTGGGTGTTCGTACGCCATCAAGTAATACTCTTTCTTTTTGTAATATTTTCCGATGATGTTTTGATAGGTTCCGGCTTTAATGAGCTTGTCGATTAATGGTTTGATATCGTCCGATATCGTCCTGTTTTCCTCGCCAACCGTAAGCCGTGATCGTCGACCACCGTCATACAGCCTGATTGCGTCTTGTGCGGCCATGATGTAGTAATTGCCTATATTTTGCAGACTGCGAGGCGCTTTGAGACCGAATCCGTTGGTTAACTCTCTTAATGCCTGATCTCCTGTCCCTGGGCTTAAAACGGAATAAGAAAGGCTGTGAATAGAGGAAGGTTTAAAAAGCGTTACTTCATCGTTTAAAACGCCAGCGCCGGTTAGTTCTTCACCGTCATTTGTTTTAACGTCAATATAGCGGTTCCATGAAAAACTCGATATAGGAAGGTTTGTGGTTACGCTTGCGTCTCTTGGCGAGTTCAATAGAGAGTAATATATTCTGCTCGGATAGAAAGTCGTCCCGTCTGTGATCTCTGCGACATTGATTAACAGAAGATAATTGCTTTTCTGCTCCACATACTTTGCTCTCAAAGTCACACCTTCTGTCGAAACGTCGTTATCGGTTAAGGTAGAGAGGGACGATGTAAAAAGATTGAACTTGTATATAGGATCGACTAATCCGTCACCCGTGAAGATGACGTGATTGCTCATAGTGGTAAAATCCCAGCTTTGACCGGCGCGAATAGTGTTGCTCGATGCCTGAATCCAAACTGGATTCGTATCACCCGTACTGTAAACAATCTTATCGCCAACGATACCGATTAAACGTTTAACGTCAGTCGTACCTGTTGAAGCATAGGCCCTGTAAAGAGCCGTGAAAGGCTGCGATGAAACGGCCTGATCGATATACCTTTCACTTCCACCACGTTTCCCCATAGACCCGTCAAGGTTAGCAATACAGTTGCACATATCTGGTGACTGCTCATCTTTGATGTTAGTGATGTCGGATTGAAGGTTTAACCCTCCACCGAATCCGATTTGGCCGGATGGGAGCGGTTCAGAGTATCCATTAACAAACAAACCGAGCGCAAACAATGATGCCAGAATCAATTTATTCATTAGAATTGTGCAACCCGCAGTAAGTCAATTATTTTGTCTGGCGTTAATGTTTTTGTTGGAGGTTTATTCCTCGGCTCTATAACTTTTAATGGTTTCTTTGATTGTTTTTTATCACGCAACAGATTTACTACCTTTTCCGCAATGTCTTTGCTGTTAAATTTAATATCTGTCCAGGGAACCTTCATTGTCGCTTCTTCTATTTCCTGTCGCCATAGGGCATTTTGCACTTCTGGCGACAAGTCCTCACCAGTCGCCTTCTTAATGTTTTGAATAACCCTCTCTGTTCCAAATTTTGATTCCTTAGCTACATTTTTAAGGCGAGAAACGGTAAAGTCGCCCGGCATAAAGACTGTCTTTGTGCCTTTTTCTCCAACTTCCTTTACACGCTCGACATTAAACTTCTTAAAAAATTCATTTCTTGTCTGTATAGCCTCTGACAGGGGCTTCATTATTTGCTTATATTCCTTATTTGAATCTTTTAGGAAAGAATCAAACCTTGTTCGTAGAGCAATCAAGGAATTATCTGTAGGCGTGAGCGTTTCTGGGCTTTTCCACACCTTGTCCCACGGTATTTCGTTATCCAGCTGTTGCATCAATTCATGCAGATTGTTCTGACTGACGGTATTCCTCAATTTTTTAAAATTCTCTTCTATGTTTTTTAAAGTTTTTGCTGCCTGCTTAGATTCACTCGTATAGACACCACCCAAATCCTTCCTAACATTTTTGACTGAATCGAGAATTTTCGTCTTTGGAATCGCACCTTCTTCCAAATATTGAGATGTTGATAATGCCTCTTTTGCTTTTGCTGCCAATCCAGTTCTGATGTTTTCGAATTTGCTAGATATCTCTGGAATACGATTTGCCGCAATTGCTTCAAGTGTTTTAGATTCAAGTAATTGCGGATTTTTTTCCCATGCAACCATAGTCTCTTCTGGTATTCCAGTTATTTTTGAAGTCGCATAGCGTGTAATATTTTTCGGAGCAATTGAGCCTTGTGGTTTTATTAGTTGTGGAAGATTACTCATCGCAATGACTGACGGTTTTGGTGGATAAATTCCAGATAGGAGCGGCAGCTTAAGAGCTTCCTTGGCTGTTGAATTGACTGGCAGGTTCGGGATCGATTCAAATGCTGCGCCAGTGACCGTATCGGCCATCCTTTCCTGCTCTGGCATCAAGTCATAATAGGTTTCTTGAACATTGCCTGGCTTAACCATTTCGGACATCCCGCCCTCTGCACCAAATGGTTGAACTATATTTCGGTAAGCCGATTTTGCTATATTTGCAATTGGTATACCCAATGGTTTTTCAATACCTGTTTTTACAACAGATAAAGTTTTTCCTGCAATGCTTTGCGGCTTTTGGGGAGACGATATTTCCGCAGAAATGTCGTCCAATGAATAACCCTCCGACATTGCCGCACGGACGTTAAAAGTAGGGGCAGTTTGTTCTAAAAAGGAGGCGATTTCCTCATCGGAATAGCCTTCTGATCTCGCGGCCTTAATATCGAATGCCATATTTACCTCTTGCTCCAGAACGCACTTAATGGCTTTCTTTTTGAATGTTCCTTTGGTTGAGCTTGATTACCATTGTCAATTACATCTTTCTCTTCCAAGTCTGAAAGATCGACGCTTGAATATACTTGTTCGAAATATGGGCTTAATTTCTTAGCCCCATCCAATGTCGAATTGTAGTTAGAAACATTGTCCTTCGCTTTCTTTTCATAAAAATTGAGCAATTCTTTCGCAGACCCTTTCGCCGCTCCTCCGCCGCCGGAAATTGCTTGCATTAGCTTCTGCTCGTACTCAGACACTGGACCGGGGCCGATAATTTCTAACCTCATTGGTCCTGTAATAACTCTTGTTAATAATTGATAAGTTTGAGCTTCTGACAAACTGTCTACATTTTCGCCTGCGAAATCAGCGTAAGAAGCCAAGAACGATTTCACTTGTCCAAGTTTGCCAGACACACCCTTTTCCAGTAAGCCTTTAGCTTTTTTAATTGCCTGAAGATTAGTCTTATTGCGCATTGCATTTTGCTTCAAATCAGGTAATTGAGTTGTAAGGTTTTTTATTAGAATTTCCTTTTCCGCTTGCGATGATTTATCTTCAAAATCAACACCTGTTTTAATTGAACCCCTCTTTGCAGTCCCAAGCTTCTTACCTGTTCCTACATCAAGAACATCAACCATAGCGTTTTGTTCTCTATCAAATTCAGCTTCTTTTAACTTATTTTGAGTGTCAAAGTTTAAATTAGCTTTATATTTTTCCTCCGCTTGCTTGTACGGCAAAAGCATTTTGTAGCCTTCAATATCATGCAAGGCTTTTTTCCTCAACAACCTTTCTTCTCTCTGCTCTTTTAAATTTTCCATTGTGTACGGAACTAAAACATCTCTGATCCCTTCTCCAAACCCTGCAATCCCTGCGAGTATATTGTCTGTTGCGCTCATTTATCTGCCTCCTGCAAAACTTAAAGTACTGCTTTTTGTAAAAGGATCATCGTAAATTGCATTGTATCGCGATACATTCCCTGTACCAGCAAAATTTGATTTTATTCCTGGTTTAGATTTATTTAATGCGTAGGCAGTCCCAGCTGTTCCAGCTAAACCGAATAACGACCTATAAAGTGCGCCTTCATAATTCACATCTGGCATATATTGATTTTGTAGAGCTATTCCCCGGTTTGCGTAGTCATCCGATACTAATTCTCTTCGTCTGCTTGACTCAATATCAGCGGCTTGTTCACCTGCCTGAAAAGAGCGATCCATCTCATCCATGACTAGTTGGCGAGCATAAGCATCAGCCTCCTGTTGGCTTGCTCCGGCCATCTCCGCTCTCTTTAAGGCTGTTTGATACATAACGTTGAGGCGGTCACGATTAGATCCAAGGGATCGTCTAGACAATGTGCGGGCCGCCTCAGAATTGAGCTTTCCAGTAATACGTGGAATCGCTCTCTGGTCGATACCTAAACTTTTAAGAAATGGCTGCCTTGATCCTGCGAGTGTTTGTCTCGCCACATTCTGACGATTTGTTTCGTATCCTTTCAGCCCTTTTAAATAGGCATCAGTCGCCTGTTCTTTTCTCAACAATTCATCCTGTAAATTTATAGGCATTATTGGTTACCTCCAGTCATTAAACCAGCAGTTCCACCAAGCTGACTACCAATTTGAGCACCAACAACCGGATTGCTTAATTTAGCTCCTATTAATGCACCACCAATCATTCCGGCTGTAGATCCAATACTGCTAATCAGGCCTGATTGCTGATTCTTTCTTGCTAAATCCTGCTGTCTCTTTAAATTTGCCTCTTGAACTCTTAATTGACGGTCCAAGTCTTTTTGGTACGACTGCTCTTGATAACGTCGTCTCAAGTCATTTTGCGTTCTTAGGAAATTCTGCTGTTGATTAGTGCGTGTTTGATTTCGTGCAAAATCGAGCTGGGAGCTAACGTCGTTCCCGGCTTCTATTTCTTTGCGGAAGGTATTTTGATAGGCAATATCTTGAAAGAAAGCATCGTCTTCCTGCTGCAATGCAAGAGCCTGTTGCTCAATATCTGCTTGCAATCCTGATCCTGTACGAGCAAGCTCTGTAGCTAAATCTCCGCTATAAAGAAGCCCACGGACGTTTAAGTTTTCCTCAATACGCGGTTTTAATTCATTTTCATAAACATATCTGGCATAATCTTCTTCACCGCGAATGAAATCAGTGCGGCCTCTTGCAAGCTCGTCCTGCAAGCCGGATTGAAATTGTTCAAGCTGCCCTTCTCGCTTTAATTTTGTCTCTCTTGAACTTAAAAGGTCTTGAATGGATTTAATTTCAGATGATGTGTCGATAGGGGACACGATCTGGTAATTTTGAAGATTAAACGGTTCTAAATATCCACCACTTTGGTCAACTTTTTGAGTTACAGTTCCACCCGTAAAATCTCCACGTGTTTCCTTGCTAAGCAATGTGAGAAGTTCAATTTTTTGCTTTAACTCATCAGCAGTTAGTCTTGAATTATCTTCACCTAGAAGCTGTATTTGCTTCTTTAAATAAGCCTGCGGGTTTTTTTGCGCCTCTGGCACTTCTAGATTTGCCAAAGGATTAGGGTTTCCAGTAAATCCTTGGTTCAAACGTTTAAATGAATTATTTAGTGCATTAACGGTAGATTGTCCCATAACTTTAACAGCTTCGTCTGGGAGTTTGTTATTTTTTTGGATATAAGCAATCAGTTCTTGGGACGTGATCCCAAGCTGATGCGCCAATACATTTGGTTCTAAACCTTGTTGAATTTGCTGAACTGTAAGAGCCATTATAGGTATGACCCCCTGTTATTTTCGATGTACGGCTTGAATTGTCGTTTTCTTGGAGTAGACACTAGCATCCTCCGTAAATCGCTGATTCTGGCTGTCGCTAAAGCCTGTTTGTTGATCCATTTTGAATCATCCATATCGGCAAGCCTGTCGGCTTCAGCGAGATCTAAAATAGCTGCGTCAAACTCTTCCGGTACTTCCGGTCGGTCATACTCCTCATTCACCATGTCGTAGACTCGCTTTAAATATGTATAAGGAAGGATATATACATCATTCGGGTTAAACCAAAGCTGGAACCCGAGATTGTTTTCTTTATGAATCGTGTAAGAAGCGCCAGATGCAGTCGAGTTGGCAGAGTTTAATAAACGGATTCTCGTGTCTGACTCAACCCTTTTGACTCTGTAAATGTCTGTCCCAATCTCTACACGGTCACCCTCTTCGACATTATCAAGCCATGATGTGCCTGAGCCGGTTAATAAATTATTGTCTTCCGTAACGCTTACGGTTCCTTCAGAATATGACGACTCAAATGGATCTGCTCCGAACATGGAAAACTCTTCTGGCTCACCAGTAAGACTAATGTCTTTGTTTTGATCTCTCAAGGCGTAGAGAGATTTTTCTTCGATGATTCCATTTTGGATCCAGCTACCGAATTCTAAAACCTTTCTAACTTCACTCGGGAAATAATAAAAGCGCTTCCAGATGATGTGGGTTTGACTGGAGGCGCTATCTTCTTTGATTGCGCTATAAAGGATTAATGATGTTGCATTCTCCACCCGACGTATGCGATACCAGTTTTTAGAGCCTTGGGGCTGGAAATAGCGCCCTTCCATAGCTGAAGTCCATACGGTTCCTGCTCCAGTAACTGTACGGGAACCATTCGTAATAGATACGGTCCCTGTGGTGTAGTTAGCAACCGTTCTGATTTCGCCAGTCCTGATCAAATAAGGCCATTTGATACTCGAGTTATTAAGTATCTCTTTATAGGCTTTATTGATTTTGCGAGCGGCTAACTCCCTATCATCGGGATTTTTTTTATCCTTTTTGATCCGATCGCAGGTTTCGTCTATGAACTTTCCAAATAACATTAGCGTCCTCTATTTTCTTGTCCCGCTGGTGCATTATTAATCCAATCCCAATGAATTTCGATCGTTGCGCCACCGTCAATAGTCCAAGCCAAGCCACGTTCATAAACCCTATTAAAAGGGTAAACAATTGCAGTTGCTGCACTATATTCAGCAGATGTTGAACGGTCAACGCCTGGATCAGTTGATGAAGAGTTGTATAACTGGAAAATTGATCCAGTAGTTCCAGACGTGACTACAATACGTGCAACGTATATTGAGCCAGTCGCAACAGGGACATGATCGATAGGTCCCTCGTTTTCTGTGCTCCGCCAGATTTCAAATCTTCCACCTTCGGATCTTGCCTGAATGAATCCGATGGATAAAAACACCAACGATAACGCTAATAATACTTTCTTCATTTTAATCATCCTCCTAATTTGGACACGTGACAGATGCTGTCTGTAATGCTCCGGCGTTACTGACGGTCACCTTGTAACAAGTGCTGTTTGCGCTCTTTAAAATGATTCCTTGATCTGCGGTAGAGTTGTAAAAGTTTCCCGATCTTACAGTGACGGAGCTTATAAATGACGCAGAGCCAGTTGCAGAGGAAATAATTACATCGTTAGTTCCGTTACTAAAATTCCTGATTGTGTAGTTATTTACTGCGTTTGCATTTTCAGCCGAATCAGGATCAACGATACCTGCACCCCAAGTAATACTCCCATTCTCAGAAACAAATTGTGCTGCACCTGAAGAAATAGTGTTTTGTATCAAAATTAGTGCTGTCTCATTGTTTGAATCAACAACGTGTAATTTTGCAAAGATGTTGTCAGGATTACTCTCACCAATTCCAACATAGCCACTTCTAAATACTGTTAAAGTTCCACCACCTACCTGGAACATTGAATTAGGCGTAGGATTGCGATTTAATATGCTCACGGTTCCTGGTCCTGTCGAAAGAACCATCACAACCGTATCTTCACTTTCGTTTACAAATTCAAAGTTTCTTCTTCCGCCAGTTCCTGAAGATTCTGGGTCAGTTCCAAGATCCCATTGTTGATAAGGGTTAAGAAAAACCATTGCCGTCGGAGTTGATATAGTATTTTGAATAACAACCGCTGCATCAAATCCAGTTCCCGCAACGTGCAGCTTTACTTGTGGGTTGCCTCTTAATCCAATGCCAACATTGCCATCGCCATAGACAGAAAAAGATGCCGGCTCAACCATAAAGACTGAGCTTGAAACGATTCCTGATTTATAACCTACTTCAAGTGCTGAGCCTGAGCCATGGATTGAAACAGAACCATCTCTGACGTCAAACAACGCCCCTTGATTAAAGTTCGCATTATTGGGCGTTCCTAATCCTAAATGCCCCGATTCCCCTAACGTCATAACCTTGGCTGCGCCTATATAAAAATCTATTGAGTTAGTTCCTATTCCCATTGAGTTAAAAGGCGTGTAAAACAATCGTGTTCCGAAACTGTTAAAAAAGAATATCGCTCTACCGTCAATCGCTGATTTAAGAGTTACTTCATCTCCAAACGTAAGAACACCGCTGCTAAAATTAACACTGCTATCAAATGTTGCAGATGACTTATATGTTACTGTTGATAAGTAAGTATTCTGGCCTGTCCACGTTTGAGTAGCGGCTAGCACTGCATCGCCGGACCCTCCACCAAATGTAAGAGATGCAAATGTGGTCCCATCCGTTAGAGAACCGTTTGGCACCTTAATCAGCGGATACCTAACCGACGGAGTTCCATCTTGCTCTTGCAATGTTGGATAAGGTCTGTTAATAGTCATCTCTGCTTTTATCACTACTGGCAGGAGTAAAAGAAGTAATAAATATTTCTTCATTACACCTGCTGTGTGAGTGCCTTGATTTTCTCGATCTTTGATTCATACATTTTCTTCAACAGATCGACTTCAGCAATTTTTTCGTCCGCTTTCTTTTCCTTGGCGGTGACATCTTTTAAAAGCTTCTCATACTTCATCTTTTCTTCCTGAGCCATAACCAGAACCGACTTTGCTTCGCGCTTATCATTTTCAATCTTCTCGCGCTCTTTCTTTAGGTTTTTGTCAAACTCAGCTAAATAAGCTTCTTTTTCTTGGACAGTTTTGGCCCATTCAGTTTTTCTCTTTTCCGTATCGGCCATAACTTGATCTCGTTGTTTCTGCAATGTTCCAATTTCTTTCAAAAAGTCTTCGTAAATATTTTTGATATCGACGGAGTTTTGAATCAGGGAACTTAACTTCGCTTTGATTACGTCTTGATACGTTTCTTTTGCCATTTAACTCCTCCTTAGGACCACTCTAAAATTTCAACAACAGCGCCGGCGGACGGGCTTTGTACATACAGTGTTAAAACACCGCTGAAAATTCCATTCTGGGTAAATGTTGACCCGCCAGGAATGGTGATATAGGTTGCACCACTCTGCCCGGACGTAAAAGATAATTTGATATCAGCAACGGTGCGGCATTGGATTGAAAACCGTGAAGCAAACGATTTTAACGCCTGTGAGTATTCTGTGTTGGCGTTAGTTAGAGTAAGATTGATAATAGTGGGAACCGATAAACTCATACAACTAAAACCTCCGGTTTAAATAGAGCTGCGTACGCTTTTTCGTATTGCTCCACCTCTTTGTCTATGTCATACGATGCTTTAACCTTTTCCATTGCTTGCTGTCCAAGCTTCTCTCTCAGGTTTGCACTTGTTATCATCTGGTCTAAATAATCAAACCACTCATCTTGACTAGAAGCCAGAAGACCTGTTTTCCCATGTTCGATTGCAAGATTGTAGGGCGGAATGTTAGAGGCGATGCAGGGAATGCTAAGCGCTCCATACTCTTCCCACTTAAGCTCACTTTTGCAAATTGAAAATTCAGTTTGTTTAAGAGGCGCAATACCGATATCGATATTTAGTGTTTTCCATTTCCATGGATAAATCTCAACCGGCATCCACGGTTCAACTTCGATTCTTTCCTTCTCGATACCTTTCAATGTTCCTTCATAATGTTGGCCCATGATGATGAGCTTCACGTTTTTGTGCTTTTGCATGATCTCAAGCATTACGTCTTTAATCTCGCACCAATCTTCGTAATGGGACCATCCGCCTTGATAACCAATGCGTACAAACTCATCTTTTACGATCCTTAATGGCTTCCAGACTTTAAAATCAATGAAGTTTTTAATGACCTTCACGTTTTTTGCGCCTTTCTTTTTAAATACTCCGGCAAGGACTGGTGAAGGGGTAGTAACTAGGTCAACGATCTTTAACATCTCTTGAAAGAGGAAGAGGCGGGCTTTGTTTTCTTTAATCTGAAAGCCGTTTTTACCGTCTTCCCACAACATTACCTTCTCTCCGTTTACCGTCACTTCAACCTCGCTGATTCCATGCTGGCGATAGGCTGGATTGTATGGAGAAACCGCAAATAGGTTGTCATCCATATCTAAGACAAATTTCTTTTTTCCTTGATTATCGAACACGTAATCTAAGAATTTTTCCGACGTTCCAATCTGCGAAACGATGACATCAGCCTTGTCCGTCCAGAGTGTTTGATCGTCCAACCCTTTAAGAAGCGAGCTTGATGCACACATAAACTTTTCAGATTCAGCTAGACGGGAGAAAGGCTGCTGAATGCGATAAAAATCGCAACCGTTTTTAGAACCGTTCACGCCGTAGATGCAAAGCTTACGAGACTCTGAAGTTTCCATATTCCTTATCCAATCGTTTAAGTAGCTTTTCTTTTTCTTTTGCTCTATCCTCAACCGGGATTTCTGGGTCGAAATACTTGCCGTATTCCTCATCAAAAATCATCCATTGCGGGATTTTCGCTTTAGCCTTAAGTGTCTTATCTTTGTTCCAGCCGTTAGAAGAGAGAAGGTTTAAACTTCTTTGTTCCTTGCATTCTTCAAGAGTTCTTTTAATCTCTGCACGGCGGCGAGCTAGAACGTATGCTTTATAAGCCTTGATCTGCTCAATAAAGCCGATCATGTCTTTTGCTTCTTCTAAACCGCAGGATTGTAAATACTCTTTCATGTTTCCTTTTAAAGCATCAGACGAGGGAGGCGTTAACCTCCCCCGTCCGATTAAACTATTAGTTACCTGATTTGCCTCTGCGCCATTTGATAACAGCGCGGCGAGCTTCACCAGATGCACCGGCCGATGCAAACCAATAAGCGCCGTTGTTGAGGCGGATACCGTTTCCATCAGGTCCGATTGCGTTCCACACGCGATCCATTGCGGGAGCCAATTGGTCACCGGTCAGGGTAGTCGTTGAGTTGAAGATCAACGCAGGGCTGACTCGACCAGCCGCGGGGAGAGCGCCGAACAGAACAGAAGACGTTGCATTCGTAGAGAACAGAATGCCGTAATCTGCCTGAGTGCTGATACCCGAGGACATATAGATCGCACCAATTTCAACAGCTTCAGTGGTCAAGGACCCTGAATCAGCGAAATGAGTGAAGTTCCAACCGCTTTGACCGGAAATAAGATCCGCTTTCGCGATTCCAGCCGACATGATTAACAGTGAAGCGATAAACAAACCTTTTAATTTATTCATTTATGCGCCTCCTATTAAGCAGTTGCCGTTCCAGTGATTTTGCCACTGGAATTTTCGGCCAAGTATTCGAGTGTGATTTCGGATTCCACGTAACCTTCCCGAACTCCACCGCGTTTTCCGGTTTCTTCGAAGAAGAGCGGACGGGCGAATGCCGTTTTCCAATACTTCTCTTCCAAGATAGCGACCTGAGCCGCAGGCATATGCCGTTCAAGATAGATCGACATTTGACCGAAGTCAGAATCATAAACATCCGTCGCAACCACGCGCTTTTTGCCAGCCGCGTCGATGTTACGGTTTAAAGGAGAAGTCCAACCGGAGATCGTCCGTTTGTTGAATCCGCCAACGTAAACCGCATTCGGCGCTCCACCTTGGGTCCAGATGTTTTGCAGAACCGTGTTAAAGTTCGCTTCATCGAGAGGAAGGCTGTTAGCAGAACCAGTGTTGGTGGTGATCGCAGCCAACATACCATTCAAGGTTCTTGCAACCGCAGACGTGCCGGAAGCAGAGGCTTGATTGATAAGTGCCGAGTTCATATCACGAGCCAATTCTTTGGTTTTCAGCATTCTCTGATGATCAAATTCCGTGCCAGAAATTCCGGCTTTATCGAAACGATCCTGAGAGTAGGAAACGCTGAAGGTTTTACGGAGGATCTGAGTGTGGTTTGACACTCTGGTCCGGGGGGTTACATCGCTGGACGCATAGGCGGCTGTCGCACCTTCGAGAACTGCATTGCCGGAGTTTGCGGCTTGCAGTGTTTCAGTCAACCATTCGTGAACGCGAAGGGTCGCGGTAGTCTTGCCGATGCGGGACATAAATACTGTTTCTTCAGGGCTGATATTCGTGATGATGTTGATTAAATCTTCACGGTTACCAACCGCATAATATGAATCTAAGTAAACGTTCTGTGCCATTTAAATGGCCTCCTTGTTCGTGGAGATTATCTGGACGTTTGCTCTGATTGAACGGCATTAACCCCTTTAAGTAACTGTGTTAAAGCTAAGTCAGGGTCTTTGCTGTTTTTCCAACCGAGTAATTCGTCTCTAGATGGAGCTTTGGGCTGTTTGGAACCTCCTGCTTCAGAAAAACGTCTTTCTTTTTCAAGCAATTCCTTCTCACGTTTAGAGAGAGTTTCCTCATGCTTCATCATCTTGTAGGCTTTCTTGGCTCTGGTAAGAAGGCGCATATTCGCTTCGGGGTCTACCCGGCGCATATACTTTTTAATCTCGGGCATGAACTCATCCACGTCCTTTCCTTCTTTCTCGGCTAGTTCCTCTACAAACTCTTCAGCATAGGCAAGATCTAAAGAATCAATCCCGTCTTTGGTAACGTTCTTCGATATTTCCTTGTTCACCTCTAACCAGGGTTTTGATCTTTTATCTCTTTTGATAGCGGCCACTTGATCCTGAAGCGATTCAAGTTCGTCCTGTTCGGATGCGCTCAGACGCTTTTTAGACTCCAGTTCCTCTATCCTTTCCTCTTTCTCGGACTGATAGCTTTCCAGCTTCGCCCGCAAGTCACTAATTGCCTTGTCTTTCTTTTTCAGTAGTTCCTTGAAGTTCTCTTCGCCTTTTAACGAGTTGTTACCCTCACTCGAGTTGGGTGTTGGCTCCTGAGAATCAATATCGGTAGACGATTCCGATTCAATCACGTCTTTTTCAAGCTCCATTTTTCAAACCTCCGTTTTATATTTCCTCCCTTGAAGGGAGAAAGTTTTTTGGTAGCAAGCGCTCTATCGGTGAGAGCCTTTACTACCAAAAGGAAAGCCCCGCTACAGAGCTGATTCCCAAATTTGTCGGAATCACACGTGCCGTAGCGGGGCGTTTTGGTGATATGATTAACTTCTTACTTTATTGGTTTATGTATCTCTCCAATTTGATGCAAATAGTTAAATAAATGGAATTCTGTTTTTGGGTTTCCGTCAACCAAATTGTTGTCGATGTCGTACCACCCTAAAAACTCCCAACATCTCTTGCAAAAACTTCTATCTCCACAAAACACATTTGCTGGTTTAAAACACGCAAAACAAATAAATCTTGTTGGGTCTACATCTATTTCAAATTTCATTTTTTAAAGAAACTTACTCTATTCCTTCCTATTGTCTTTGAGATCTCATGCTTGAAAAATTCCCAATAATGAATATCTTTCGTAATGTGATACTCAAACAAATTGATTGATAGCCTTAAGCTGCAAATCTCTCGAAGCTTACGGACAAAATCTTCATTAAAGATAAACTCACAAACTTCTTTTCCGTTATATAGATCAATGACAATGTAATCGTATTGGCTCCGACAATCTTTCACAAATTCCTGTGCGTCCATCTCGATCACGATGTCCTTTCCAGACACTTTTAAAGGAGCATTTAGATCAATGCCGGTTACCTTAACGTCACCCCAGATTTTCTTAGTGAGTTCCGATACGGTCCCGTTACCGTAACCAAGGATCAGCATATTTTCTGGCTTCATCGGTGGAATCATGGCGGAGAAACAGGTATATCCAAAGAGGGTTTCAGCGGGCTCTACCGACTGAATATAACCGTCTTGGGTATGGATTTTCTCGCCTGAATCTAGAGTTTGCGTTAGCACTTCTTCGTCCTTTTAGCTTCTGACATTAAACCCTTGTCTTTCTTATATGTCCTTAAATGTGGACTAGTCAGATCGTCTTTAACGGCTTTAAGTACATCTGCAATGTCTTCATACACATAATCTTTTGATTCCATTTTGTCAGTATGAGCGCAGTATTTGAATCCATTTTCAGCGATATCAATGTGGATGGATTTAATCTTTCCTTTTCCTTTTGCTTCTTTCAGTACCGGCATATCGTATTTCATGTTCTGTCTCCCATGACCGCTGACATTATGCGGTTGATTAATTTTTCATTACCTGATCTAACGGTTTCAGGCAATTCAAGGCAGAGCTTAATTCCTGCATAAATGCCTTGTCTAAAGATGAGCGTTTTATCTTTCTCCGGGTCCGTGTGCTGCGACGTTTCGAACCTTTTCGCTTCTTTTTCATATTCGCTCTTCAACCATTCCCAATATTCTGAGGCTAGTAATTGTTCGGAGATTCTGAGCTTGTCCTCACGGGTATATTTTTTCATTGCACACCTGCCGGCTGATTATCAGGCGATGCGCCATTCATGTAATTTCTTACTCCGCTTTCAGTCATATCAGAATTACCCATAACTGCAGCTTCCTGAGCCATTCTCTGTTTCAATATCTGCGCATCTTGAATCGCAAGCTGTTGACCCATACGGATCATATCAACGCGACGAAGCAGCGTCATGATTGCTTGTTTTTCCTCTTGCTTTGCCTTCTTAAACGTATCAGATCGCATAAATGATTTAAGACGGAGAATATAATCTGGTGCGTCGATACCAGGATCTGGGATGATTTCATACTCACCCGACATAATTCTTTGAATCGCTTCCTGTGGGCTCATGATGTTTGCTTCTTTTGGTTTAGAAATTACATCTCCAAGGTTTCTAAATCCAAGCTCTTCCCAATACCAGTTTAAAAGCTTCCATTGATTCGCGTCTGAGTTTGCAACCATCGACATGGACATGGCTTTAAGATAAGCCTGCTCAATGTCGTTACGTCTTTTTGCTTTCTCTGTTAGAGGAGCGCTCGAGAAACGGAAATTGTAAAGGCCGCTGATTCCTTCAGGAAATATTTCTGCGACTGCTTTATAATCGCTAGTTCCTAACACCTTGATGACAGTATCTTCAGGGAGCCATTTTCTATCGTAAAAATAAGTCAGATAAAGTAACTCTGAGAATCCGGCTTCAAGCCTGTCATAAATAACTTTAAATCTGATCTCAGCCTTGTTAGTCCTAATCTCAGCTTCACCCAGCGTCGTCTGACGGTCCTGTTGTCGGCCTTGGAAGAGTTCAGTTAAACCAGTCTGCCTCTGGGCGTATTCCCAATAAAGATCAAATGAGCGATAGTGCTGAAAGATAGAGCCGTAATCGTAAGATGGGATAAAGATATTCTGATTCGGGTTCGGAACCGGATACCAACCATTAGGGGTCATCTGAACCTCTTCAGGATCAAAGCCACCGTTCGGATCGTAGAATGTGGGAGTTTTAACGATCTTTTCAATCGCATTAAAAACCTGATTGTGAGCGTAATCCAACTCTTCCTGAGACTGACGGATAAGCCATGGGAGTGAATCGCCATAGGCTCTATCTTCTCTGGGATAGGGCTGAAACTTCCAGACGTAAGGTCTAACGGCATCGCCAGTTGCTTCATCAATGTCGGTGTTTTCAACCTTTCGCATAACCTTTCCACCGTTCGGAGCAAGTGTAACTACCAGCTCAACTAAGGTTACCTCGTTTGTCTTTTTATCTTTATGCGGATAGGTCAGGTAACACTCAAGAATGTATCTCATATCTCGAGAGTACATATCACCCAGCGATGTGCCAGAGGTTCTATCTTTCGCAGTCGTAATCTCTTCCATTCCTGTGGAGGAGAAAATATAATTGCCTTTTCCTAGATCCTCAATTCCATCATAGACCACTTTGCCGTCTGGTCCTTTCAATCCTTTGCGTGATTCCCAATCGTTCTCATCTAATGGGATTAACTCGAATACATGGTCGGTGTGTCTCGGCTGCACACCTTGAGCGTTTACAGGTAGAAACATATTCCAGATGTTAATACGTCTCCAGATGATCTTTTTCTTCTGACCTGCGATGCCGGAGCCTTGGATAACTTTTATCGGTGAGTTTCCATGTTTGAATGCGGTGTGCACCGCCTTATCCAAGACATCCTTGGCATCGTCAATATCGTTTAATACTTGCCAATTAATTAAAGAGGAAATGTTTTTTGCGTTTCTAACGTCTTCTTTGCCAATACCTTCAACGTCGGCAACCTTATTAGGATCAGCGAAGATACTACCTATAGTGTTAGCGTGTGCGGTATCGACAAGCGTCGTTGTCATGCGGACAGAGTAATTGGATGCGTTATTCCATGGCTCATTTGCTTTCTTTTTGTAACCGTTATAGGCATACTCGTCATAGACCCGCATGGCGTTCCAGCCGAACGCTTCACGGTCACGGATATCTGCTTGAAGCCTATTAATGATATAGACCGATAGCTCGTTATCGTCGATCTCGTCTACAATCGATGTAGGGGTAGCATCAGCATCAACGCCGGTAGGCGCTTGAATGTCAGTAGTCTCTAAGTCGTCGGGTTGGTTTAGCTCGTCCACTTTATTTTTTCCTAGATTTATGCAATTTACCGTTTACTGGTTCTTCCACTGTCACTGTCTCGCCGTTAACTTCTTCCAACGTGGTTTTTAAAGCCATGTCGTCTAATCGTTCCCATTTCTTTTCTTTGTTTAAAAAGTACCCGTGTTTATTATTCAACTCACTTACGATCATGTTCCCGTTAGCAATCTGCTCATCTATGTGATACTTGTCAGAGCGGTAAATAATGCAAGGACAGATCACCTTGTCATTAGCGTCACGGATAGAGTAATCAGAGGCGAACTTTAAAGGGAATTCCATATTATTTCTCCGTTGTAGTAATTGACAAAATCTCATCTAGAGGAAAAGCGTAAAAGAGACCCGATGAACCTATGTTTTCAAAAAATATAAAGCCATCGCGAACGTAGTATGAATTAATGTATTCGCACCAATCCGGCATAATATTTTTCTTAAACATAACCGTGCATTTCATTTCTGATTTCAAATCAAACCGCCTTTCGGTTTCTTGATATATGGATTTTCTTTTACTTCGTTCCAGAACTTGGTCAGCTCTGCAACCACGCCTTCAAGCTTCGCCACTCTTTCTTCAAGAGGATTTACAGTTTGTTCAACGGCTTCTTCATTCTTTTTCTTTGCCACGGTTCACCTCCGTCCAGTTACTGCAATCACATCCAAATTTATCGTATTCAAAAATGTTCTCATTTCTTGTATCAGACACTCTCACATGATCTTTTTCGTTACAGAACACTTTATGATTTCCGCCTGCATAAACTAACTTTCCAGTAAATCGCATTATCTGACTGATTGATATTCGGGCGGGATATAAACCTTCGGACGTGATTCATATCTCGGCTGAATGAGTAATAACTGCATTGCTAATGCGTCTAAAATGTCGTCATGCTGAGCCACGGGGAAGCGGGTAAACTCATCCTCCAGCTCATGCATCCCTTGTTTTAAAAGAAGGTTCCCAGACTCATAACGTGGTTGAAGCGCCATGATGCGAGAGAACTTGTCTTTATGAGGGATGATAGGAATAACCTGAAAGAATACGTTTCTCTTGCGGCATTCTTCCTCGATCATCTTTGCGAATATTCTCTGGTATGCGACCGACTCAATACCAACCTTCTTCACGCGGTATAAGATTGCCATAGAGAATAGACGATCAATTAGCTCTGCTGTCCCGCACTTGCCACGGTAATAATCAACGGCGCATAGCTGGTTTGCTCCATTAACGGTTGCGTCCATAATGACGTTAAAATCGGACGATTCTTTGTCTCCAACGGCTAAATCAACCGTGATGGTATGTTCGCATCCTTGACCTAATTCATTCCAATAGCGGAAAGGCGGTTTAAACTGTTGCGTTTCAGGATTAATAGGCTCGTTCTCGTAGTTGCAAGAATAATCGTATGTTCCAAGCTGTTTTTTGATGTTCTCAAGCAATGCGATATTAAACTTGTTCGGGAATATGACCTTGCCATCTTCTACCGCTTTCCGCTTATGTACAGCAAAGCTATCTAACTCCCCTTCTTTGCATAGCTCACGAAGGATATGACCATAGAGATCAGCATCATGCCAGCGTGTACCAACAATCTCTAAACGTCCATCCGGTTCCAAGAGTTTGAGCAAGTCTTTAAAGTAATTGATTGTTTTTTGTATCTGGTCAGGGGTAGAGACATTCTCGCGGTTGACCAAGTCATCAGCGCGGATAACCTTATAGTGCTGACCTGTCATCGTCTTTTCGATACCGGCCGTATCAACGGTAGGGGTTTTGTTCGGGCGTTTTCTCTGGCTGATAATGATCTGGTCACTATTCCACAGGTTTGATTCAAACTTACCGTAAAGGTGCGGCAAGAATGACTTGGTAGTGAGATATTCTTTGATTTCAGAGAGGAATGAGCGAGAGTTATTCCAAATGGCGCTCGTTAAAAGGATCGTGGTATCTGGGTCCACTAAAAGATCCTGAATGGTTTTACCAATCGTAACGATGGACGTTTTAAGGTGACCGCGAGGGAGGAGATAGAGTTTAAAGCGTTTGTTCTTGCTTTTGCCGTCAAAGATGACCAAATCATCGTGACATTTATCCCAATCTTTAAAGCCAAGCACGTTACGGCAGAGATGCTTCAAGCTCTTCTCGCAAAGGTAACGGTCGAGGATTTTAGTATCGGCTTCAGTCTTTACGATATCTTCAATCTGAGGCATTTAGTCCTTTGAGTGATTCCAACAGCTCTTTTCTGCGTTCTTGCCAGTCGTAACTGTCATCAATCGTAACATCGGCTGCTATCTTGTCAGGCATGAACTTCTTTGCAACTGCGATTAAAACGTTGTTGTCCTGATAGCACTGCTCAATTAAATGTTTCCAGAGTGTTTTCTTCTTTTCTATTGCCGTCTCTTCTATAGCTTCTCTAACAAGGTCAATCTCCGGCTTCCGCGGCCGACCCTTGCTATTTCCTTTCCACTCTTCACCGGCTTTAAAAGGCATAGATTCCTATAGTTTTACTGAATCTCTAAAATGCTTGTATATTAAGACTTTTAAAAAACATAACACTTCTTTCAACTTTCTTGCTTGGCAAGCTCTATGGCTAACCATTAGCGATACTCGTTATAGTAGTTTAGGAGTTTAGAGCCGTTCCCATTACTACCAACTGACGACATTTATTTGCCAAGCGACCAAGGTGAAAGTTGCCAACACCCGTGGTGGTCAATTTCGGTTTCTTTTTCTGCATTCCCTTTATTGTTTCGGAACGAAAAGGGCTTAAAAAGTTCAAAGTTCTAAAATGCTTATTTGATAAGGTTTTCCATTAACTCTTTTTTTGGATGCGAAATGGAAACAAAGACATCCTGCTTGATACGGTTAAAATCTGGTTTCTACCACATTCTCCGCTTCGGCTTCCTAAAGATCGTTACTTCTGGGTTTGAGAAATCAACCTCGTATCCGTCTTTGAGCATACTTTTCACTTCATCCATGACCTTGCCGCGTTTAAGGATTCCGGTTTCGTTGCTTCTCTTTTCGGAGGCTTGGACGGATACTTCGTAGTCGCTGTGATATCTAAATCCCATTAGGTTCCTTGCAACAAAAAAGCGGCCTGACCATCACGAGGGTTTTCCTCGGGACAATCAGACCGCAAAATCTGTTGGCGTTAGTTTGCGCTAACTCATCCTTTAGTTCATGAGGCTAAAGGGTTTATGTAAAAAGCGACGCGAACTTTCGTTGGCGCTCGCGGCTTAGCAAAAAAAGCTAAGGGCGGAAAAATCCATTAACACTTATATTAAGTGTAGCAGAAAAGTGTATTTTTTGTAGTCTAATTCCATTCCGTATTATTCCGGTTTGTTACGGATTGAACGAATAAGTTTGCCGCTGGGACAAATTACTTGACAACTTTTTAATATGATGGGACAATTATTGAATGCTGGCCGGGGCAAAACCCTTCTGATTCCACATTCTCCTATAGGCATATTAATCACCTGCAAAGGCCCGGGTGAAATTATGCCCGAAATGAAGTAACAACAAGGACGGAGTATGAATAAAAAGAGGAATCAAAAAAGAAAAAGCTCTCAGAGGACTAAACTCCAAGAGCTTTTTATCAAACTAGCATGGGAATTTATATTTAAATTTCCATGGATGGATGTAATACTAACCCGTATTGCAATCCGAAGCTAGTAGGGAAATAGCCCCGGTCAGTCCTTTTATACAAGATATAGCATAAAAGTGCAAGATTATACTTGTTTCAATTTTCTATTGCGCTCGTAATAAACCGAAAGAGAAACCCTTAACTCATTAGCTTTTATTCTCATTAAGTGCGTCACCTTTCCATCCAGCTTCCCTCTCAAAAATCTCGACAACAGTTCAATGTGATATTTCCTGAGTTGCTCTAACTTGTCTGGGTCTGTCGGCTGTCTCAATCAAACCCTCCTTTCTATTTAGATTGCCTTACCTTCTTTTCTGTCACAAATAATTTGTCACCAACAAAATAAATATACTTTGGCTTAGCTCCGTTGTCTTCCATTTTTTCTATTAAGGCATACAAATCTTTCAAAAGAATCGGTTTTATTTCCATACCCGTTTCGTCCTCCTCGGCATCCTACACCTATGCCCCTCACACCTACAGCAATACTTAGTATTCTTAACCCATAAATCAAATTTCTTGTAACAGACGAAATGCTCTGAGGACATCACGTGCATTTTAATCTTTTTCTTTTTCATACATAAATCCCCGTAACATAAACCAATATGACCGCTAGTATCCATACAATGCATATAACCAAAAGGATATCGTTCACTTCCTCACCTGCCTAGAGAATTCGGGATGTGTTCTAGGAGTAGCGCAACCAAGCATCAATGAACCGGCAATATACCCGAGAGCTAATATGATTATGTTGAGTGCTGTCATTAACTTTTTAAATTGATCGTCTCTCATCTCCGCTTCCTCCGTTGGGTGAAATTAAAACAAGCACAATAAACTATTGGCGATTCTCTTACCGCAAAGTAACATTCATTTGCTCCAGTATATGTTTTCTCGTGATCCTTAATTCCATGCCCACAATTAGCGCAAATGTTAGAGGATTCCATATATTTCCCTCTCTGTGCCGCACCAGCAACAGATTCTACCTCTGCGAGTTTGCTTGGTTCTATCGTAATAAGAATAATGGAACCCATGTCCAAAAGGAATTTCAATATCAACTTCGTGGAAGCAGTGATCTTTGCAAATGTTAGATGGGGTGGTCATTTGTCGAGAGATGAATACTCTTCAACTAATTCTGGCCTTGCCATTACACATGAACACCATCTGTTTGTTTTTAATTTTCTATGAATACAGGTTGAGGAGTCCATTCTGTCGAAAAACAAATCCCTATCTATTTTCTCACGCCATGACTTCCTCCAATTAGAGCGATTCCATCCGTCAGGGTCCAAAATCTCGCATTTAATACTCAACTTCTTTATCCATTGCCGTGGCGTTAGTTTCATCTCCCCTCCTTCTCAATCTTATCCAATAGCTTCTCGAACCATGCTCGGGCGCATTTGATAGAACAAAAGTCGCCGGTTTCAGCAAAACCTGGTTCATTAAATTTCACGTGACGTAATGAAAAGGCAATATCTAAGAATTCATCCCTTCTCTCTTTCCCGCACTCATCGCAAGCGTAGACTGTTATTTGCATTTAATATACACTCCAAATTAATTTGAAAAATATATGTGATAGTTGATCCGTATGAATTCCATATAAGTTTTCGCACTTTCCGAAATCAATGAGCCAGTGGCAAACGATTTCCGCAATTCCTAGCCACATATTTTGAGTAATAATCCAAACGATTCCACCGTGAACTAAGGCATGAGCTGTAAGCCAATAAAACCATGTCGGCTGATACTGTGCGCCTGGCGGTGGCTCTGTTTTTCTATGGCGATTCTTACCCTTCGCCATTGTGTCACCTTGAAATACGAAATCAGCGAAAGCGTGGCCTATTAAAAGTTTTAAGAAGATCACTTGCTCCCCTCCACGGATTGCAGAAACTTATTAGCAGTATTTCTCCAAGTTATATCTCTATCTACAGTCAAATAACCGGTTCCTATTCTAATAATCTGTATTGCCTCGCGGAGCTGGGATTGAAGCTCATTAATTTTGTTCACATAATCCGCAAATGCCTTATCAACCATTTCGGCATAAGGACGGATGAATAAGTCCTCGATCTCTTGTTTGTTTAATGATTCTTTTCCTTCTGGAAGTGTTATTTCTATATTCATTTATTCTTTGCTCCACAATTTGGACACCATTTAAATTTATTGTTCGGAAAATAACCGTCTCTGTTATGAACCAAGCTAACAAGATACGGCGCATTCGGCAGAATATCGTATCCAAGTAAATGATCGCACTTAGGTTTCTTTGGTTTAGGGGTCATTTACTTAGAACCTTATAATCTTTAATAATCTTCCCATACTTCTCATTTCCTCTGGTCTGCATAGGCCACCAATAAATTCCTTTATGTTGGCCAAATAAACCTTTGCCATGTGAAAAATCTTTAAAATGACCCCTGCAAATATGGAGAGATTTTGGAGTTAAATTTGATTGTCCATTACATTTTGATTGGATAATCTTCTTAATTGGATCAATAGTAAGTGTATAGATTTTAGTTATTGGCTTTCGTTCACCAACGGCTGTTGGAGTATATGTCTGTTTTGATCCTTCACGAAGAGTTGGCATTGAGACATTTTTGCAGTTCATAAACGAAAAAGTCATTAATGTCCCAATTAATTGCACCCCTGAAATATTTTGAATACTTAACTCATTTTCATGGACATATTTCTGCTTTTCTTTAGTTAATGCGTTATAAAAATAATCTCCATCAAAATAAGATATTTCTTCGTATGAGGAATCTTTCAGTCCAAGTTTTCTTTTTAATTTATCCATTAATGAATTGCTTTCATATCTTTTAATAATATTGCCTTCTTTATCATAAGCCCAAAACATTGTTGCCCCTTGTCCCATTTGCACAAATTTATTTTTAAAGTCTTTTATACCGATAAAATGAATTGCATAGGCATAGTTAATTTTCTGCTTTCCATCACCAGTAACTACCAGCATCCCATGGGAAGGAATTCCGAACTTTTTTATATCTAATCTATGAGGTGGCGGTTCTTCTGCTTCTAAAAAAATGCAAGGAAACTGCGGCTTTGGATAACGCAAATCTTTAAGCGTCCATTTTTCCTTCGTTGTAATATAGTTGAGGACATTTTGGTTATTTATCGAAACGGCTTCATCTAAAGATTTGACGATCCCCGATTTAGAGTAATATTGAAATTCGCTCTTGTCCCTTATTTTTTCAGGATTATTGCGAAGATAGTCAATCATAAACATTAGTTCATTACCTCCTCGCTGAGTTTTCCCCAATAATCAACACACACGGCTCATAATATTCACTATTCAATTTAGGCTTTGTCTTGCGAATGACAATCCATTTCTTGGATGTACGACGGTTAAATGAGGCTGTCCAGGCTTTGATTTTCATTATTCTTTCTCTCTGGCTGATAACATAGCGTCGGCTATATAATATGCCTTACTGGTAATACTCGAAACTGATTCGTTGCAAGAACACTTTAAATCAGCGGCAAGAAACCCCTGTAACGCATGAGCTGCAAAATAATCTCTGAGCGACATACCTGGCTGAGATGCAATTTCAAATACATCTTTAAAAGGGCTCAATGAACTTGCTGGTCTTGGAAACGCTGGTCCGCCATCTTCTATCTTCTTCTCGCTCATCGTTTAATTCCTCCTGTTATTTTCAAATCTGTTTGGCAGTGGTCAGAGATTTCATCTGACACGGGTAGTTCATCCCTTCCGTCCACTATGTGTATTAGTACCCGATGGGACAAGGTATATCATCTGCGTCTTATTCCGCCACACTGCCAAATCTGATTCATTTCCTATACCTTTTAATCATTGTTCTTAGTCGTTTCTTAAACAAATCCTTATAATATTTCTTTGCTGTCCAAATTGATTTTGGTATGTAAAAAGTAACTGAAACTCCGGCTCCGTTTGGGTGTCCGTTCTCTAGTATTTTCTTCTGACATAAACCGCAGAAATCGTCGTATTTCACAAATAATCCTCGGTAGCTAAGTCTCTGACTTGAACCGGAGAAGCAGTAGCATCTAGAGCTTTATGGATTCCTAGTTTATTGACGATATCCATTGCCTTTTTT
>Ga0196963_10000405_pt1 | contig 40670 bp, 35 predicted proteins | sample S1_5metaG_FD_148600 | JGI IMG/M metagenome (GOLD analysis project Ga0196963, IMG submission 148600) | Soil microbial communities from Anza Borrego desert, Southern California, United States - S1_5 | ecosystem: Environmental > Terrestrial > Soil > Desert | place: USA: California | collected... | reverse complement strand
TTAATGCCATGCACATCCCCGCCGACCGCCTGGGCGATCTGGTTGCCGCTCTTTACCGCGCCGCCGGGCTGCCTGACGAGCACGCGGCGCTGATCGCCGACACGCTGGTGCGCGCCGATATGTGGGGCCATTCGTCGCATGGTGTGATGCGCGCGCCCTGGTATCTCGACCGGGTTCGTCATGGCGTCATGAAACCGGTGACGGAGGCGGTGCGCGTCGTGGACGCGGGGGCCATCGCCGTGGTCGACGGGCAGGAGGGTGTCGGCCAGGTCATCGCCCGGGACTGCATGCTCGACGCGGTGGCGCGGGCAAAGAAGCACGGCGTGGGCGTCGTCTTGGTGCGCAATTCCAACCATCACGGCGCGCTGGGCTACTTCACGCGCCTCGCGGCGGAGGCCGGTTGCATCGGCATGCTCGCCGCCAATGGCGGGCCGGCGATGGCACCATGGGGCGGGAAGCGCATGGCGGTCGGCACCAACCCGTGGTCGATTGCCGCCCCGGCCGGCCGTCATCCGCCGATGATGCTCGACATCGCCAACACGGTGGTGGCGCGCGGCAAGATCTTCCTCGCCCGGCAGAAGGGGACGCCGATTCCGGAAGGCTGGGCGATCGACGCTGAGGGAAGCCCGACCACCGATCCGGTCGCCGCCCTGGCCGGAGTCATCCTGCCGATGGCCGAGCACAAGGGGTATGCGATTGCGCTGATGATGGACGTGCTGTCCGGCGTGCTTTCGGGCAGCGGGATCCTCACCGAGGTCCATTCCCCCTACAAGACCGACAAGCCGTCGCGAAGCGGTCACTTCTGCCTCGCCCTCAACATCGAGGCCTTCGGGCCGCGCGCCACGTTCGAGGCGCGCATGGAACAGATGATCGCCGAGCTGAAGGCGGTACCGCGGGCCCCGGGCTACGACGAGATTCTCTATCCCGGCGAGCTCGAGGCGCGCAACGAGGCCCGGCACCGGCGCGACGGGCTGGATCTGCCGGAAAAATCATGGGCCGATCTGAAGGAGCAGGCCAGCCGGCTGGGCGTGGCCTGGCCGTGACAGGCTTCTGACACGTCGCTGACACGAGGGTCGCCGTGACAGAGGGGCGTGTCAAACCTCCACGAAACGCACACGTGCCGAAGCGGGGCCGTATCGGTTCTTATCGTCGGTATGGACCGCGACGTTTTCGAGTTCTATCCGCGCCAGGGCTCCGGCCCGCGCTACGTATCCGCCTCCAAGCTCTACGCCGTGCTGCGCGGAAAGCTGGGATGCTCGGATATGGGCTGGCGCGATCGTGGCTCCTGGTACTGGATCACGCCCAACGGCGTGCCGTTCCCGGTGGCCGACCCCGCCCTCGATCCCGACGCCAAGGCGGTGGTCGGCGCCAACGGGCGGCGCGAGTTGTACTTTTCCTACGGCTATGCCCGCGAGTTGATCGGCCGGGTCCGCAGCATCTCGGAGATGGAAGCGCCGCGCGCTCTCAGCCGAGCGCTGCAGCGGGCGCAAGCCTAAGAGCGCTCTCGCGCACTCCCAGCCGATTGCGCTGGCGCGCTATTCGCGCGACGCAGGCGTCGCGCTTACTGAGCTTCGATCTTCGCTTCCTTGACCAGCGCCGCCCATTTATCGATCTCGGCGACGGTGAAGGCATGCAGCTCCTCGGGCGTGCTGCTCTCGAGCTCGAAGCCCGTCTCCGCCATCTTTGCCTGCAGATCCGGGCGGGCCAGCCCGTCACGCGCCGCCCTGTTGAGCGCGGCAACGATCGGCGCCGGCGTGCCCTTGGGTGCGTAAAGCCCGAACCAGGTCGTGAGCTCGAACCCCGGCAGGGTGTTGGCGAGCGGCGGCACGTCCGGCAGCAGCCGGCTCGGCGCCTTTGAACTCACCGCCACCGCGCGCACCGCGCCCGACTTGATCTGGCCGAGCCCGGCCGACATATCGACGAACATCATCGGCACGCGACCGCCAATCACGTCGACCAGCGCTTGCGGCGGCGAGCGGAAACTGACTTGGGTCATGCCGAGATGGAGCCGCTCCGAAAGCGCCGCGCTTGGGATGAGGTTGCCTGACGAGCCTTGGGCGTAGAACGCCTTGTCTTTATTGCCCTTCACCCAGGCGACGAACTCCGCAACGGTCTGCGCCGGCACGTCGTTGTTGACCACCATGACCTGGGCGATCGAGCCCATGCGGGTGATCGCGGCGAAATCGTTGCGCGGATCGTAGGTCAGCTGCTTGAACAACGAGGGGTTGGCCGCCTGGGTCGTGCTGGAGCCGGCCAGCAGGGTGTAGCCGTCGGGGGCCGCCTTGGCGACATGCTCGGCCGCGATGGAACCCTGGGCGCCCGGCTTGTTGTCGATGATGATCGGCTGCTTGAGGTCGGCCGACATCAGCTCGGCCAGCGGCCGGGCGAGGTTGTCGGTGGCCGTGCCCGGCGCGAAGCCGATGACGATGCGGATCGGGCGGTTGGGATAGGCTTGCGCGTCGGCGGACGCGGGAACCAGCGCGAGTGCGAGCGCGGCAAGTGCGGCGCGAATCTTCATAATGCAGCCTCCCCTGGCTTATTTATCTGCCGACCACTCTAGCCCTCAGCGGTGAGAGGCGCCAGCGACGGGGCTCAGAGGACGGCGTGGGTGATGCGGCGGAAGGCGGCCGCATCGGCCGGCCGGTGAAAAGTCTGGCCGAAAAGCATCAGGCTCGGCTCGCTGCCGCCGTGGGACAGCGGCAGGTAGAGCCGCCGCGCCACCAGGGAACGGTGCGGTTGCACGAAAAACGGCGCTTCGCCAAACACCGGTTTGCGGTGCTCGAGCATCAGGGTCGCCAGCGCAACGAGAGAGTCGAGGTGCTCGCCGCTGGCGTAGTCCTTCACCTTCATGCCGGTCGGGTCGAAGCCGAGCTCGGTGACCAGAGCCGTGCCGAGCAGACGCAGGCGGCTCTCCGGCAGGTTGGCGGCGTCGATCTCCGCCAAGCCGACATGCGGCAGCAGCTTCGGCCCTATGCCGTGCGGCGAGATATCGGCGCGATCAGGGAAGGCGCGGTCGCCGCGCTGCGCCGCCCAATACTCGTAGAGTGGCAGGAGAATCGCGTCGTCGCGCAAGGCGGCGGGTAATGCGTCGCGGTCGACACCCTTGGGCGCGTCATAGCACGGCATGGTTGAACAAGCCCCAACCCCCCGGCTGGAAGGCGGGGAAAATACAAAACGCCACCGGGAAGTCGAGGGGCAACACCCGGGATAAAGCCGGGACCGCGATAACGCCCTGCGATTACTTGGCTTTTATTTTAAGGTTAACGCCGTATGTAAGGCGTTTGGGCAAGGCGGCGGCAAAGACTCGGCCATTACTTACTGGCGGGGCAGATAGCCAGGCCGGTATCCGGGCCAGTCATCGGGCGTCGTCGGAAGGGCGCGCGCCGGGACCTCGCGGCGCTCCGGCCGGAGGGGGGCGAGGGCGGAATCGCCCATGCTTTCCGATTGCCGGCGCAGCGCCTCGAGCGCATTCATCTGCCCGTAGTCGGCAGGGTTGCCGCCGCGCCGGATCTCGTCGATGCGCTGCTGCGCGTTCGACGCGTTGAGGTCGTTGGGGTGGAGGGGAGCCGGCCCGACGGCGGATCGCGCCGGGTCCTGCTGCGCCAGGACCGGCGTCGCGACGAGAGCCAGCGCCAGGATCCCGGCGCGGATCACGCCGGATACTCGATCTTCACGACCTCCAGCGTCGTCGGGCCGGCCGGCGTGCGCAGTTCCACAGTATCACCCACCCGCGCCTTGAGCAGCGCGCGAGCGACGGGTGAAATCCAGCTGACCTCGCCGCGCGCCAGATCGGCTTCGTCCACGCCACGAATCGTCACGGTGCGCTCCGTGTCGTTCTCCCCCTTCTTAAGAGAGATCGTGGCATAGGTGACCGTGGCGCCGAAGAAGACTTGCTCGCGGTTCTTCTGCGCCGCGGGGTCGACGACCCGCGCGATCTCGAGCCGCTTGGTCAGGAAGCGGATGCGCCGGTCGATCTCGCGCAGGCGCTTCTTGCCGTAGAGGTAGTCGCCGTTCTCCGAGCGGTCGCCGTTGCCGGCCGCCCAGGAGACGACCTCTACGATCTTCGGCCGCTCGACGCGCAGCAGGGCCTGCAGCTCGTCCTGCATGCGCTTCAGGCCGGCCGAGGTGATGTAGTTCGGCTGGCCGGCCGGGATCGCGGGGCCGTCGTCGGGACCGTCATCCTCCGGCGCGTCGTCGGTTTCCTTGGTGAAGGCTTTGGACATCCGTTGAATATGGCTGGGCAGCGCCCTTGATTCCAGTGCCGGGATGGCCGATAAGCTCGCTCTCATGCGTGACGAAATCAAAGCCATCGCCGCCGACATCCAGCAGTCGCTCGAACTGCTGAGGAGGCATCTTTGACTGGGACAAGGCCACACGGCGTCTCAGCGAGCTGACCGCTCTTTCCAGCGATCCCAATTTCTGGAACGACTCCCAAAAGGCCCAGGGCCTGCTGCGCGAACGCGCCCACCTGGAAAAGGCGGTCGGCGTGGTCAAGGGCCTCCAGCAGGAGCTGGATGACGCGTCCACCCTGATCGAGCTCGGCGAGGCCGAGGGCGACGAAGCCACCGTCGGCGAGGGCGAAAATCAGATCCGCGCGCTCAAATCGGCGGCCGAGGAGCGCGGCCTCGAGGCGCTGCTCTCCGGCGAAGCCGACGGCAACGACTGCTTCGTCGAGATCCACGCCGGCGCCGGCGGCACCGAATCCCAGGACTGGGCCTCGATGCTGATGCGCATGTACATGCGCTGGGCCGAGAGCCACGACTACAAGGTCGAGTTCCTCGAGGAGAGCGCCGGCGAAGAAGCCGGTATCAAGTCGGCCACGCTCAAGGTCAGCGGGCCCAATGCCTATGGTTGGCTCAAAACCGAGAGCGGCGTGCATCGGCTGGTGCGCATCTCGCCTTACGATTCGAACGCGCGGCGTCACACCTCGTTTTCGTCGGTCTGGGTCTACCCCGTGGTGGACGACAAGATCGACATCGTGGTCAACGAAGCCGATCTACGCATCGACGTCTATCGCGCCTCGGGTGCCGGCGGCCAGCACGTCAACAAGACCGAATCAGCGGTACGCATGACGCACATCCCGACGGGTATCGTCGTCGCCTGCCAGAACGACCGCTCGCAGCACAAGAACCGGGCCGAGGCGATGAAGATGCTCAAGGCGCGGCTCTACGAGGCCGAGCTCAAGAAGCGCGAGGCGGCGTCGGCGGCGATCGAGGCGGCCAAGACCGATATCGGCTGGGGCCACCAGCTGCGCTCCTACGTCCTGCAGCCGTACCAGATGGTCAAAGACCTGCGCACCGGCGCCCAGACCTCCGACACCAAGGGAGTGCTCGACGGTGATCTCGATCTCTTCCTAAAGGCGTCGCTCGCCCAGCGCCTCAAGGGCGGTGCGGGCCAGCCGGTCCAGGACATCGAATAGCCGCGTCCTACGGCGTCGGCGTGGCCATGTCCGGCTTGCCGTAGACCAGCGAGACGCGCGCATCGGCGGGGATGCCAGGCATCGTGACCGCCCAGGCCTCGTAGGCGGCGCGCAGCTCAGCGAGGCGCTCGGGGTATCGCGTGGCGAGGTTGGCGCGCTCGCGCGCATCCTTCGTCAGGTCATACAGGAACTCGTCGCCGTCAAGCGACAGGTACTTCCACGCCTCGCGCCGCAGGGCGCGCTGGCTGCGGTGGTTCATGCGCCAGAACAGATCGCGCGGCGGCGCGGTCTTGCCAGGCGCGGCGAGGATGGGCAACAGGTCAATCCCATCAAGCGGATAGTCGCGATGCGGTTGGACCCCGGCTGCCGCCAGCATCGTGACGGGCCAGTCCATGGTCATAGCCGTCTGCGCCGTGACGCTGCCAGCAGCGATGCGCGACGGCCAATGCGCCAGCAGCGGCACGCGAATGCCGCCCTCCAGCAGATCCATTTTCTTTCCCACGAACGGCCAGGTGTCCGAGTAGCGCTCGCCGCCATTGTCGCTGGTAAAAACGGTGAGCGTGTTCTTGCCCAGCCCGGCCCGCGTCAGCGCGGCCAGGATACGGCCAATGCCCTCGTCCATATGCCGGATCATGGTGCGGTAGGTCTCGACCGAGCCGCCGTCGATATGGTGGATGGCTTTGCCGATGCGCCGCGATTCCGCCTCGTCGGCGCGTGTCTCCCAAGGCCAGTGCGGCGCCGTGTAGTGGATGCTGAGGAGAAACGGCGTCTCGTTCGTCTGACGGCCGATAAACTCCACGGCATAGTCGGTGATCAGATCGGTCAGATAGCCCGCACGCCGGCTTTCGTGATCGTTCTCGAAGAGATCGTGCACCCCTGCACGGTCGCAGTGGCTGAAATAGTCGACGCCGCCGCCGAGCGGTCCGAAATGCTCCTGGTAGCCGCTGAGCAACGGCCCGAAATGCGGGGGATAACCCAGATGCCATTTTCCCGCGAGGGCCGTCGCGTACCCGGCATCGCGCAGCAGCGAGGGCAGGGTGGGATGCGACGGCGGCAGGCCGAGATCGTCACGGCCGCGAGCGGCGCCGGCCAGCGGCTCGTCGAGAGCGCCCCGCAGCCGGTACTGGTAGCGGCCGGTCATCAGCGCAAAGCGTGTTGGCGAGCAGACGGGCGAATTGGCGTAACCGTCGGTGAAGCGCAGGCCCTCGGCCGCCATACGATCGAGAGAGGGCGTCACCTCGGTCCGCGCGCCGTAACAGCCGAGATCGGCGTAGCCAAGATCGTCGGCCAGGATGAAGACGAAGTTGGGACGGGTCACGGGCGCGAACGATGGTTAGTCGGCTTTGAAGCCGGAGGCGCGGATCACCGGGCCCCAGCGCTCGTGGTCGTTCTTCAGGATGCGGGCAAGATCCGCGGGCCCGAGGCCGGTCGGTTCGAGGTTCATCGCTTCGATACGCGGCTTGGTATCGGGCGCGAGCGTGGCGGCCGTAACGGCGCTCGCCAACCGGTCGACGATCTCCTTGGGCGTGCCGGCGGGCGCAAACATCGCGTACCAGGCCGAGCCTTCGATATCGTAACCGCTCTCCTTGAAGGTCGGTATGTCGGGGGCGCCGGGTGCGCGGCGGGCACCCGACACGGCGAGAACTCGAGCCTGACCGGCCTGAGCTAACGCGCCGATATCGGCAAGCACCAGCATGGCGGCAGGGATTTCGCCGCCGATCAGGGCCTGCAGGACGGGTGCCGTGCCGCGATAGGGGATGTGAGTGAGCTCGACGTTGGCTGACCTCGCGAACATGACGCCGAAGAAATGCGGCAGGCTTCCCGCACTGGCCGAGGCGTAGTTGGTATACTCGCCGCCTTTCTTGATCAGGGCGACGTATTCGTCAACGGTCTTCGCGGGCACCTTGGCACCGACACCGAGCGCCAATTGAAAACTCGCCACATGCGCTACCGGAACGAAATCGGTGAACGGGTCGTAGCTCAGTTTCGAGTAGGAGTGGGGATACGCCACCATGGTGGCGAACGGGGTCATCAGGACCGTGCCGCCGTCAGGCTTGGCGCTCTTGACCAGTTCGTTGGCCAGGATGCCGCCCGCACCGGCCCGGTTCTCTACGACCACCGGGCGGCCCAGCGTGCTGCGCATCTTGTCGGACACCAGGCGGGTCAAGGTGTCGGCTCCCGCACCTGCCGGGAAGCCAAGGATGATGCGCAACGGCTGATCCTGGGCGAAGGCCGGCCCGGTTAAGGCAATGGCGATGCTGACAGTGGCCAAGAGCCTGAAGAACACCATGGACGTCCTCCCCTGCGTTTCTTTAACCGCCCGATGCTAGCACGGCGTTCCGAATATCAACATCCGGCACGCCGGCTGCTTTTCAGGATCGGGTTATTCCGGTGATAGGACGCAAGAGGGCAGCCAGCAAGGTCGGTGTCAGCGTTTCCGCTTGGCGGCGACAAGGCTGACGAAATCACCGACGTTCTTCAGGCCCTCGATCTCGCTGGTGCGGAAGCGGATGGCGAAACGCTGCTCGGCCGCGGCCACCACATTGAGGTGATTGAGGCTGTCCCAGTGCGGCACGTCCTCGGCGGTCGTGCTTTCGCTGATCGTCAGGTCCGGGCTCTCGAAGACTTCGCGGCAGATCGCCTGCAGCTCGGCCAGGATGTGGTCGTGGGCTGTTGCGGTGTCGCTCATTGTTCGACTTTCATGTGGCGTTGATCCTTATCGGGCAATCGGGTTCGGTGAAGGAGTCGAGGTCGAGACGCCAGTAGCTGGATTCGCCCCCATTGCCGGCCGGAGCAAAGCCCAGCTTCTTGTAATGGTCGCGGACCATGCCGTTGCGCGGGCTCGGCCGGTATTCGCCGATCAGCGCTTTGGCGCCGCGGCGCGCCGCCTCCTGGGCCAGGACTTTCAGGCACGCAGCCTCGACGCCGCGGCCCAGCACACGGCAGCTCATCAGCCAGGTGTCGACGGCCAACACTTCCGCCTCCTGCTGGTGCGGACGCGCGATGATCACGGCGATCAGACCGTTGTCGCCGAACTTGTCGGTGAGGCGGAAGCCGCGCACCACGACATTCGGATCGTTGACCGCGCGCGCGACCTCCTCGGCCGTATAGCGCCGCGTGGTCAGGTTGAACTGGTTCGATTTGTTGATCAGCTGGGTGATACGTGAAAGATCGCCATTCGCCGGCGGCTTGGCGTCGAGCCGCATGTCCAGGCTGCGCAGGAAGCCTTCCATGTCGGTGGCGGCGGCGAGCAGCTCCTTGCGCTGAGCGTTCTCGGTGTACTGGCGAGAACGGGCCGAATCCTCGGCGGTGAAGGCGACCGATTCGAAATAGCCGGCGGCGGCCAGGATCGCGGGGTAGAGCGCCACGTCTTCCGGCAGCTCCGGCACGGCGACCATCGGCAGCTCGCGGCGCACGATGTCGCGCTCGGCCGGGTTGTCATCAACAAAGACAAAGGACTCCAGCCCGAGATCGAGAGTCGCAGCGAGCTGGCGCAGATTGGTGGCCTTGTCGGTCCAGTTTACGGCGGCGGCGGCGATGCGCTCGCGCTTGAGGTGCATCTCGGGGTGCCTGGAGAAGCATTGCTCGACAATGTCGCCATCGTTCTTCGAGCACAACGCCAGCACGATACCGCGCTCCGCGAGCGCGCCGACGTAGCGCTGGAAGGCCAGATAGGCCTCGCCCGCGGCGCTGCCCTGACCCAGCACGATGCCGTCGATACCGTCGTCGCCGACGACTCCGCCCCACAGGGTGTTGTCGAGATCGAGCACCAGGCATTTGCGTGACAGGCCGCAGCACGCGGCGACAACTCGCGCGACGAGGTCGCCGTAGAGCGCCGTCGCGCCTGGCGCCACAACCTGTTTGGCTTGGTGCCAGCGCACCGGATCGTGCCACTGGGCGCGCCCGGCCTGCGCCGCTGCGCCGTCGAGATCGACCAGAAGAACGTTGTTCGCCGTGGCGGCTTCCGCCAAGCGGCGGTTAAAGCTGTCGATGAGCGCCGCGGGCGATGCCGGCACCGAGGCTTCCGCAGCGCCGAACAAGGTCAGCCGGGTGTTGAGAACGGTCTGCTGGATCACCATGGCGCCGAAGCGTTGGCGTGCCTCGCGCCACAGCGTGACCAACGCATCCGTTTCAGCCTGGATGACCGCCTCAACTTCCGCGCGCGAGGCGGTCAGGGGCAAGGCGGGCAGCACGGCGTTCGCGTCGAGCGCCAGCAGGACGAAATCAGGCTTCGTCTCGGCAAGCGGCGAGTCCGGATCGAGGATCGCCTGGCGCAGCTGGCCGTAGGGGGCGGCGTTCACATCGAGGATCAGCCGCCGAGCGAGAGCAGCGACGCGGATCGCTGGGATCAGCGTGTCGAGGGTCGAGGAGCCCAGCAGCGCGAGACGACGACGCTGCCAGCCTTCGGGTGGGGCTGCCTCGGCCAGCGATTCCTGGGCAAGGCGGTCGATCCGCGTGGTGGCCAGCCCGTCGCGTTGGAAGCCGGCGAGGCGGATGGCCTCGGCCAGACGCTCCGCGGGCGTGGGCAGGGCCCGTGCGGCCGTGATCGCGGTGGGAAGTCCGGGATGGGGGGGCAGCCAGTCGAGCGCGAGCACGGTTCGTGTCCTGCTAGAACTGGAAGTAGAGGAATTCGGTGGGCGCACTGGAGAAGGTGCGCAGCAGCGCCATCACCCCGATAGCGCCCACGATCAGGCCGCAGGCTACGCTCGGGTGCCAGACCGCCAGTGGCGTATCGGCCAGCGCCTTGCGGTCGTACCAGATCGTTTTCAGCTTTGGTGCCAGCGCCGTCTGATAGTGACGCATCCACTGCGCGACGTTCGGCATGAACCAGACGATGCCGAAGAGCAGGGTCAGCCAGAGAATCTCTCGTACCCAGAAGAGGTCGAGCTCGGCGGCGCGCAGATCGAAGGCCTGGACGATGGCCCGGCCGGCGGCGACGTTCATCACATCCTGAGGCAGCACGAAGCCGTTGGCGCCGATCATGCCGCCGACGATGCGCAGCGCCGCCGGCAGGTCGGCGGCACGAAAGAAGACCAGCGCCAGGGTGGCGCAGACGAAGGTGAGCAGCACGCTCGCGGCGTGACGCAGAGGTTCGGGACCGGGCACGCTCCAGCCGCCGCGGGCCTTCAGCATGCGCCAGCCGTGATTGACCGTGAGGAAGACGCCGTGCAACAGGCCGAAGGCGATGAACTGCCAGCCGGCGCCATGCCAGAAGCCGGAGATGAACATGGTGACGAGGGTAGGTACGGCGAGCAGCATGACGAACGCCGAGAGATCCGTGCGGCCCGGGCGCAGCACGGATTTTTTCAGCGCCAGCCGGCGGCGGGTCAAGGCCAGGACGATCGGGTTGTAGATGTAGGCGGTGAGGAAGCGGGTCAGCGTCATGTGCCAGCGCTGCCAGAACTCGATGATGCTTGGCGCCTTGTAGGGCGAGTTGAAGTTGAGCGGCAGGCTGATGCCGAAGAGCAGGCCGAGGCCGATGGCCATGTCCGAATAGCCGGAGAAGTCGAAATACATCTGCATCGCATAGGCCAGCGCCCCGCCCCAGGCCTCGAGCAGGCTGGGCTCGACCCCAAGCGCTGCCGCCTCGAAGACCGGCCTCGCGTAAAGAGCGACGCCATCGGCGATCACGACCTTTTTGAACAGCCCGACGAAGAACACCGTGAGACCGAGCGAGAACAGATCGACCCGCGGGCGGAAGATCGCAGGCTCGTCGAATTGCGGGATCATCTCCTTGTGATGGGTGATCGGCCCGGCAATCAGATGCGGAAAGAACGTGATGAACAGGCTGTAGTTCAGCAGTTTTGGCTCCTCCGCGACACCGTCGTAGGAATCCGCCAGGAAGGCGATCTGCTGGAAGGTGAAGAATGAGATGGCGAGCGGCAGAGCGATCTCGGGCACGTGCCAGCCGAGATCGAGCAGGTCCGAAACCGTTGTGCCGACGAAACCGGTGTACTTGAAGAAGCCGAGCAGCAGGACGTTAGCCGCCACCCCGCCGATGAAGAGCAAGCGCGACGGATTCGCCGCCAGCACCCGGCCGACATAGAAGTTGAAGACGATGGAGCCGGCGAGCAGCGGCACCGACCATAGATTCCACCAGCCATAAAAGACGAACGACATCGCGGTGAGCCAAGCGAGCGCCAGGCGCGGCCGGCCGCTCAGGCCGAGCGCGAAGAATCCCACCAGGCAGATGGGCAGGAAGTAGAGGATGAAGGCTGATGAGTTGAACAGCATGGCTCTAGCGCACCGCCGCCGCCGTCGGGGTCGACTCGATCCGCGGCTGTCCCAGACGCGTGTCTTCGACCAGGGCGCGCGAGAAAGCCTGCGCTGCCGACCAGCGGATATGGATGGCGTCGACGAAATCGTCGCGCTGCAGGGTGAAGCCCTTGGGCCGCCAGTGCACCGCGCCGGTGCCAGCGAGGGCATCATCGATGCGTTGCTCGAATTGCGAGACGTGACGATGCTGCGGATCGTAGCGCTCGAGCCAGGCGGGATGCAGCGGCATGGTGGCCACGACCAGGCGCCGGCCGTCGATTTTCAGCTCGTTCGCCAGGCCGCGCAGCGCGGCGAAGCACTCCGCATCGTAAGCCTCGAGGGCGCCATAGATCAGGCGGGCATGGATCTCCTTGGTGTCGATGGGCAAGCCCCCGTAGCGGTCGAAGGCGAACCCCCAGCGAAAGGCATTCCGCACGCGAAAAATATTCTTCACGAAGCTGACAGGATCGAAATATTTCAGATAAAGCGGAAAGACCCAGGCATCGCCGTAGACATAGCGGTCGACATCGTGCGGATCGAAGATCTCTGCGCGCGCGTTCCGGCAATCGGTCATGTCCTGCGGAGCGAGGATGGTCACCACGTCGCGCACGCTTGGATAGTGCTCCAGGAAATAGCGTGTCGTGAACGCGGTCTCGCTCATTTTCAGGGCGCAGAAGCCGCCGTTGAACGGAACCCCGCGTCCGGCCGTGGCCTGCTCCACCGCCTCGCCGTCGAAGGTACGCCAGCTCACAGACGACCCCACGGCCAGAACCGTCGGCCGATATGAGGGTGCATCGAAGCTGGACGACGCGCGAAGAAAACGCAGCTTCTCGTCGATGCACAGGGTGTTGGCGAGCTGTGGCGGCGGCAGGCGGCCGACGCTGTCGAGAGACACCAGCGCCACGCCGAACAGCACGATGACGCTCAGTCCGCCGACCGCCAGGGCAAGCAGATAGCTCAGCGCAAAGGCACGCGCGCCCTCTGCTGGAACCGTTGTGCGGATCGGGGATTCAGCGGCTTTCATGGACGCACCTAGCCGCGAACTGGGCCTTTGCCATTAGACCCGGGCAGCCCGGGGGATGGCGGACTACTCGGTATAGGCCACGAGGCAATATCGGGCCGGCCCGGTCTTGCGCTTGATCACAGGGCATGCATGTCTCTCAGCGAACGATTCTTGATGTGCCGAAGACGGCCGGCTGATACGCCGCCTGCCGCATTTCGAACACCGCCACCGTGGTGACGAGGGCCGTCATCAGGACGACCACGATCCACAGCAACTTGCGGGTTGGACTCAGCACCATGGCCCGGGGCCTCGTTCTGCCGGACATAACGCAAGGTGCGGGCGCCGTCGCCTGGCCGCCAAGGCGGCAAACGCAGGGCACGCCATACTCCTCGCGGGAGTCCGCGCTTCAAGGGGGCTGGGTCGGCAGGCGCCGGAAGGGCAAGCGGATGGGACCTGCGGCGCTACCAAGACCGGGTAACCGGCGCGCATGGCGCGGCTACCCGTCGCGTCAAATCGGGGCCTCTGTGGACAGGCCGACGCGCCGCGCGCCGAACCGACGCCGCCTGGTGGCGCTGGGCCTGATACCCTTTCCGGGTGGAAGCCTGAGTTGCTTTAGTCGTGCTCTTCGCATGTGACCTCCGCGCTTGCTCGCAGGGTCCCGCCGTACCGCGCGGCGGCCGGCGGGCGCCGGACCGCGGCTCATGTGCCACGGTCTCCGCCAAGGATTGATGTTGGCGCCCGCCGGGCGGCTTCAAGGCGCGATGGGCAGGGTTACTCCCAACGGCAGGGCCGGTATCCCTTCCGATACCGATGGCTCGCGTGCGCCGCCGCAGTGACGTAGAAAGAGGCCCATGCCCTCCCTTCTGATCCGCGACGCGAATCTGGTGCTGCCTGGCCGCGGCGATCTGCCGATCGGCTCGCTGCTCGTCGAGGGCGAACGGATCACCGGGGTGTTTCTTGCCGGCGATGGCCCGCACGAGGCCGATCAGGTGCTCGATGCCAGCGGTCTTGCCGCGATGCCGGGTTTGGTCAACGCTCATCACCATGCCTATTCCAACGTGCTGCGCGGCACCTGCAACGACCGGCGGCTGGAGAGCTGGGCCCTCTACACCGTCGCTTACGGCTATGCGCTGGGCGCCGAAGCCATCCGTCTGGCGGTGCTGCTCGGCGCGGCGGAGGCGATGCGCAACGGCGTCACCGCGATGATCGACCACGCGCCACATGTGGCCCACGCCGACGCGGCGCTGCAGGCGCATGCCGAGAGCGGCCTGCGGGTCGCCTACGCGCCGTTCCTGCACGACCGCTCCGATCACGATCTCTTCGGCGTGGCATTGCCGGCCGATCTGCGTCCGGCCTTCGACGCGCCCAACCGCCCGCCGGAGACGATCGCCGATTTCTTCCGGCGCCTGGTTCGCGAGTGGCAGGGGCGGGACAGGCGGCTGACGGTCATGCTCGGGCCCAACGCGCCGCAGCGCTGCTCGCCGGCGCTGTTGGAGCTATGGCGGCACCTGGCCGCCGAGCTCGATCTGCGCGTTCATACTCATCTCTGCGAGACGATGCCGCAGGCGCGCTACGGCCAAACCGAATGGGGCGGCACGGTCCACGGCATGGCACGCCATGGCCTGCTCAACGACCGCCTGTCGGTGGCGCATGCGGTGTGGCTGGCCGAGAGCGAGCGCGACCTGCTGGCGAAGCACGGCGTTACCGTGTCGCACAACCCGGCGAGCAACCTGATGCTGGGCAGCGGCACGATGCCGCTGGTCGATTACCTGAAGCGCGGCATTCCCGTGGCACTTGGCAGCGACTCCGCCAATACCGGTGGCGGCGCCAACCTGTTCGAGGTCATGCGGCTCGCCTTGATGCTGCCGCGCCCTGGCGCGGCCGAGACCGATTGGCCCACCCCGCAGATCGTGTTGAGCATGGCCAGTGCCGGCGGTGCACGCGCCCTGGGCGTTGAGGCAGGACGTATCGAGTCCGGCCGCCTGGCCGACCTCGTGCTGGTGAAACTCGACACGGCGATGATGGCTTCGGCCGAGCCCTCGCTGGCGGCTCTCGTCCAGCACGCGGGGCCGCAGGCGGTGCAGGCGACGATGGTCGGCGGGCGCTTCGTCTACCGCGAGGGCAAGGTTCTCGCTTTTGACGAGGCGGCCGTGCTGACGCGCTATCAGGAAACGGCGGCAGCGATGGTCGGAGCGGCGTCGGACCGACTGCGTCTTGCCGAGCGCGCCGAGCCGCATTTCCGGGCGCTTTACCCCGGCTTCTGAGGCGGGTGCTCAGCCACCAGCGGATGGTCGAGCGGGCTGGGGCCTTTCGCCATGGCGCCGCCGGGCTCACCCCAGCCGGTGACGGTCGGTCCGAAGAATTCGGCGTTCGCCGCGACGAACGCCTTGAAGCGTTCCGGGATGTCGTAATCCTCGTAGATCGCATCGACCGGGCAGACCGACAGGCACAGGCCGCAATCGATGCATTCCTGGGGATGGATGTACATCATCCGGCCGCCGATATAGATGCAGTCGACCGGGCAGGCCTTCATGCACGCACCGTCCTTCACGTCGATGCAGGCGGTGGTGATGACGTACGTCATGAGGCGAGGGTCATCGCCGGGCCGTCTAGCGGCCCTTCCACACCGGCTTGCGCTTCTCCTGGAAGGCGCGCACACCCTCGAGCCCGTCCTCGGATTCAAGCGCCGCGACGAGGGCTGGCAGGCGCTGGCCTTGCGCCTCGGCTGGAGTCATGTGGCGGGTGCGTCTGACGATCTGCTTGATCGCCCGCACCGAGAGCGGCGCGCAGGTGAGGATGTCGGCGACCCAACGCTCCACCACCTCGTCGAGCCTGGCGCGCGGCACCACCTCGTTGACCAGGCCGAGCTTGGCCCATTCGGCTGCGGGCAGGCGCCGCGCGGTGAGCAGCATTCCCATGGCGAGTTTTTCGGGGATCATGCGCGGCAGCAGGATCATGCCGCCGTCGAGCGGCAGGCGCCCGACCCTTGGCTCGGGCAGGCCCATGCTCGCCTCCTCGGCGGCGACGACGATGTCGCAGCCCAGCACCATCTCGAAGCCGCCGCCCAGCGCATGGCCGTTGACCCGCGCGATCACGGGCACGTCGAGCGTGGTGCGCAGGCTGAGCCCGCCGAACCCGCCGGGGCGGTTGTCAGCCCAATAGGCGACACCCTCCTTGCCGACGTCCTTGAGGTCGGCGCCGGCACAGAAGGCGCGGTCGCCGGCCCCGGTAAGCACGACGACACGGATGTCGCTGCGCGTCTCCACCTCATCCCAGATGCGCCGCAGCTCGGCCTCGGTCGCCGTGTTGACGGCGTTGAGCGCCTCGGGCCGGTCGATGGTGACCCGGGCGACGTGGTCGGCGACGGTAAAGCTGACGCTCACTGCACCACACCGTCGCGCGCCAGCGCCTCGATACGGGCCGCGTCGTAGCCGAGCTCGGCCAGGATGTCCTTCGAATGCTCGCCCAGGCCCGGCGGGGCGTGGCGGATCTCGAAGCCGCCGCCGGACATGTGGATCGGCGGGGCGAGCAGGCCCTCGACGATCATGCCGTTGGCGGCCGTCTGCTCGTCATTCAGCGCCTCGGCGAGCGAGCGCACCGGAGCGCAGAGCAGGTCCTGCTTCTCCAGGCGCTCGATCCAGTAGGCCGTGCTGTTGCGCGAGAAGTTCTGGCGGAAGATGGTCTGCAGCTCGTCGCGGTTCTTCATCTGGGCGGCAAGGTCCTTGAGGTGCTCCTTCTTCGACAGGTCTTCGATGCCGAGCGCGGCGCAGATGTCGCGCAACGGGTTCTCCTTGAACGCGCCGACCAGCACCAGAGCCCCGTCGGTGGTCTGGAACACGCCGGACAGCGGCATCGCCGCCCAGTTCAGCTCCTTCTTCCGCTTCAACCACATCGCAGCTTCCTGACACTGCATGGAGAGCATGGAATCGTAGAGCGAGACGTCGATCGATTGGCCGCGGCCGGTCTTCTGACGCTGGAGCAGGGCGAGCAGGATGCCCTGGACGAGATGCATGCCGGCGCTGAAATCGGCCAGCGCCGTGGCGTAGATGGCCAGCGGCTGGTGCGGGTCGGCCTTGCGCGCCATGACGCCGCTCAGCGCCTGGGCAAGCACGTCCTGGCCGCCCTTGTGGACATTCGGTCCCGTCGGGCCGAAGCCGGAGCCCTGCGCGAAGATGATGCGCGGGTTGAGTTTGGCGAGATCGGCATAGCCGAACCCCATGCGCTCCATCACCCCGGGGCGGAAATTGCTCACCACCACGTCGGCCTTCTTGACGAGGTCCCGCACCACGGCTTTGCCGGCCTCGCCGCGCAGATCGAGCGCCAGGGATCGCTTGTTGCGGTTGAGGCTCTGGAACACCGGATTGTCGGCGCCTTCGCCCGCCACCGACCAGCGCGACAGATCGCCGCTTTTGGGCTTCTCGATCTTGATCACGTCGGCGCCGAAATCGCCAAGAATCTGCGTGCAGCAGGGCCCGAGCATCACTTGCGTGAAATCGATAACGCGGATGCCGGTGAGCGGCTGGGCGGATCCCATGGAATCAGGCATTCGCGACTCTCTCTTCCGTGTTGCGCAGCGTGGCATTGGGGGCGGGCCGGTCGCCGGGATCGGCACCTTGCGCACGCAGGCGCTTCTGTAGGTCCGGCACGTCGACCTTGCGGATCAGGATGCCCTGGTCGACGGCCATGGCGGCGGCGAGGCCGGCGGCCTCGCCCATGGCCATGCAGGGCGGGATCTCACGGGACATACGCTGCGCCGCGGTGCTCGCCGAATAATGGCGGCCGGCGACAATCAACTGCTCGACTTCCTTCGGCAGCAGCGAGCGGTACGGCGTGTAGTAGTCGCGCCCGCGCGCCACGGAATCCTGGAAATGGACGCGGTCGGTGACGTCCTCTTTGCTGACGATGTATTCGCCTTCGAGCAGCCGCGTCTGGCGGATGCCGGTCTGTGGCGCGAGGTCGAGCAGGAAGGCATTCTTGAAGCCGGGCAGGTTGGCGCGTACGTGCTCGACCAGCGCGTCGATGCGGCGGCGGCCCTCGAACTCGGCGCCGGTCAGGTCCTCGACCTTGAGCCCGTCGAGGCCTGTCATGTGCGGGCAGTTGCACCAGACGATGCCGGGCAGCGGCGTCTTGAGCCACCATTTGTCCCACGAGCCGCCGACCACGCGCTTGGCCTGGCGGTCGATGGCGGCGAAGGCCTCGGGCTCCTCGTACTCGAAGCGCTCGGCCTCCGCGATGTCCACGCCCCCGAGCCGGAACACTGTGGTGACGATGTAATTGCCGTGGAAGAACTTCGCACCCGCCGAGGCGCCGACATCGAGATCGCCGGTCGCGTCGATCACGACCTCGCCGAGGATCGCCTCGCGCCCGCCCTTGCTCTCGCAGACCACGCCCTTGATGCGGTTGCCGTCCATGATGGCGCGCGAGAACCAGCTGTGCAGGCGCAGATTGACCTTGGTCTCGCGCACCGCGTCGTCCGAAACACGCTTCCAGCCGTCGGGATCGAAGGCGGCAGCGTAGACGATGGGCTGCGGCTTCTGGCGCGAGGTGAAGTCGAAGGCGCCCCAGCGCGACCATTTACGCCACATCGCCACGTCGGAGCGGCGGTCCTCTTCCGGCGGGTAGACCACGAGGCCGAGGCGGTCGAGACGCTCGATGAACTCCTGGGCAATGCCTTTGACCGAGATCTCGTTGCCGTTGCACATGTCGTCGAGCACGAGGACCATGCCGCCCGATGCCAGGCCACCGAGATAAGGATAGCGCTCGACCAGCGTGACGCTCGCACCGGCGCGGGCCGCCGACAGGGCGGCCGCCAGACCGGCAGGCCCGCCGCCGACCACGACCACGTCGCTCTTGGCGACGACACGGGCAGCGCCGCCCGGCTCGTTGAGGATATCGCTCACGGTCGTGCTCCTGTCAGTGGACGGCCTGCGGTTCCCACTTCACGACCAGCCGCTCTATGAGCGTGATCACGAAGAAGAACGTGACCGAGAAGCTCGCGCCGACGATGACCGTGGCGTAGAGCATCGGCGAATCGAACTTGTAGGTGGCCTCGATGATCAGGGCGCCGATGCCGGTCGTGGTACCGATCCACTCGGCGACGATGGCGCCGATGACCGAGGTGCTGGCGGCGATCTTCAGCGCCGAGAACAGATAGGGCAGCGAGTTGTAGACACGCAGCTTCCAGAAGATCTCGCGGTGGCTGGCCGAGAGCACGCGCATGAGCTCCAGCGTCTGCGGATTCACCGCCGACAGGCCGCGCGTCATGTTCACCAACGTGGGAAAGAAGCAGATCAGTGCGGCGATGGCGATCTTGGGCTCCATGCCGTTGCCCATCAGCAGGACCAGGATGGGTGCCTTGGCGACGACCGGGATGGTGTTGATCAGCACGACGATGGGAAAGAACGCCTCTTCCACGGTCTTGTTGTGGACGAAGACGGTGGCCAGCGTGATGGCCGCGAGGTTGCCGAGGAGGAAGCCGAGCAGCGCCTCGATCGCCGTCGGCGCCAGGTTTTGCATCAGGATACCGAAGCGGTCGACCAGCGTGTAGGCGACCGCCAACGGCGAGGGCGCGATGAAGGGGCGGATGCCGAAATAGACGACGACACCCTGCCATAGCGCGATGAGGAGGATCGCCGCCGCGAGCGGCAACAGGCGTCGGCGCCACACCAAACGCTGCTTGCGGGCATTGAAGCGTGCGTCGGCTTCGGCATCGGCAACGAAGGCCGTGGGGCGCTGCAGCGCGGAGGAGGGCGTTGCCATCAGCAGGTCTCCAGCACCGCGCGCAGATGCGCGACCAGGCGCACGAACTCCGGAGTCTCGCGCAGGGCGAGACGGCGCGGATAGGGCAGGTCGACCGGCACGATCTCACGCACCCGGCCCGGGTTGGCGGCGAGCATCAGCACCTTTTGCCCGAGGAAAGCGGCCTCGTAGAGGCTGTGAGTGACGAACAGGACGGTGGTGCGTGTCTGCTCCCAGACCCGCAGGAGTTCCTCGTTCAGGCGGTCGCGGGTGATCTCGTCCAGCGCTCCGAACGGCTCGTCCATGAGCAACAGGCGCGGCCGCGTCACCAAGGCGCGGGCGATGGCCACGCGCTGGCGCATGCCGCCGGACAGCTCGTGCGGGTAGGCATTCTCCCAACCCTTGAGACCCACGAGCTCCAGCAGCTCGCGCGGGCTGGCGGCGTGACCGGCTATCGACGCGCCGCCTCCGACTTCGAGTGGCAGCTCGACATTGGCCAGCACGCTGCGCCAGGCCATCAGGGCCGCATCCTGGAAGACGAAGCCGATCTCGCGCTTGCTGCGTGCCTCGCGCGGGCTGCGGCCGAGCACGCGCAGGGCCCCTTTGCTCGGCTCGATCAGGTCCGCAACGACGCGCAGCAGTGTCGATTTGCCGCAGCCCGAAGGGCCCAGCATGGTGAGGAAGGCGCCGTCCTCGACGTCGAGCGACAGATCGTGGAGGGCGGTGACCGTGCCTCGCTCCGTGGTGAAGCGGACATCGACACGGTCACAGGCGACGGCAAGCGCGGTCATCGGGGGCTAAATCTTCGGCCGCGCTTCCTTGGTGGCGTTCAGGATCTCCAGGGTCGCGACATTGTCGAGCTTCGGCGCGCCGGCACGGAACTCCTTGAGGTCGTCGTAGAGCTTGATCTGGCTTTCCCAGACGGCCATGTCCATCTGGCCCCAGCCATTCCTTTTGGTCGCGTCGTTGAAGACATAGCGGAGCATGACATCGACAGCCTCGAGCTCGTCCTTCTCCACTAGGTTCGGATACTCGCGGATCAGCAGCTTCACTGCGTCCTGCTTGTTGTTCTTCACGTACTCCCAGCCCTTGGCGCAGCCGCGGATGAAGCCGGCCAGCGTCTCACCCTGCTTGGCGATCGTGTCGACCGTGGCGTAGTAGGGCAGGGCGTAGAGCTGCACGCCGTTGTCCCACAGGCGCAGATCCGTGTGGCGCTGGTCGCCCATGACGTTGAGTGCCGTGGTGTTGGTCTGCCAGCCGGTGATGACGTCAACCTGACCGGTCATCAGGGGGCCCATATCGGCGCCGATGACCACGACGGTGACCTTCGATTCGTCGACGTTGTTCTTCTTGAGAAGCGCGCTGAGCAGGATGCGCGCGGTTCCCTGCGTGCCGACCTTCTTGCCGACCAGGTCCTGCACCGAGTTGACGGGATTCTTCTTGAGGGAGAAGTAGCTGAACGGGTGCTCCTGCGCGCCAGTGGCGAAGCACTTGATGGGGATGCCCTGCGACACCGCGTGCATGATGGACGGGCTCGACGAGACCTGGCCGATCTCGTATCGCCCCGACGCCACGACGGCGACACCGTCGATGTTCGGGCCGCCGGCCTGGATCTGGACGTTGACGCCTTCCTTGGCGAAGAAGCCCATATGCTTGGCCACGACCTCGCCGATCTGGTTGCCGCCCAGAATCCAGCCGAGTTGCATGTTTATCGTGCGCGGTTGCGCCTCGGCGATCGAGATGATGCGCGGTGCGAAGCCGAGCGCGCCCATCGCGGCCATCCCCTTGAGCACAGTGCGGCGCGTCTCATACGGCTTGGCGATGAGCGTCATGATTTTATCTCCCTGTCGCGGCCGGCCACGGCGACCGTCCTTCCCCGTTCTGCGACGCAAAGTCTGGGCTGATGGGGTGGCCGCGAAAAGAAGAGATTTTCGTCCGAGGCGATGCCAAAATGGCATCGCCTCATCCCGCCCTCGCAACCCAGGGTTTGCCATGCATGCCCATGTACTGCGCTATCTCGAGGAAGTCGTCCGCCGCGGCTCGATCCGCAAGGCGGCCGAGGCGCTGCATGTTGCGTCTTCGGCGGTCAATCGCCAGATCCTGAAGCTGGAGGCGACGCTGGGAGTCCCGCTGTTCGAGAGGCGCACCGGAGGCGTGCGGCTGACCCCCGCCGGTGAAATCCTCACGCGCCACGCGCGCGAGACGCTTTACGGTTTTGCGCGCGCCCGCGCCTCGATCGACGATCTCAAGGGGTTGAAGACCGGGCATGTGAAGATCGTGGCTCTCGACTCGCTGATGGTCGATTTCCTGCCCGTGGCGCTCGAGGAGTTCCACCGGCTCTATCCCGGAGTGAGTTTCTCCGTGATAGCGTCCGGCCCGTCCGATGTCGGCGAGGAGGTCGTCTCGGGCGAGGCCGATATCGGCCTGTCCTTCGCGCTCGGCAACATGGAGAACCTGCGCGTGCTGACGCGCATCCCGACCGCGATGCAGGCGATCGTCGCGGTGGGCCACCCCCTGGCGCGGCGGCGGGTGGTGCGGCTGGTCGACTGCGCCCAGTATCCGCTGGGCCTGGTCCACGACACGCTGCCGCTGACGCCACTGCTCGAAGGAGAGTTCGTCCGGGCCGGGGCCGAACCGACGGCGCTGCTGCGCTCAAACTCCATCGAGTTCCTGCGCCAGGCGGTCAAGGCCGGGATGTGCGTTGCCTTCTTCACCCGGCTCGGCTTTATGCATGAGATCGACAAACGCGAGGTTGTCGCCATTCCGCTCGCCGAAACGCGGCTCAACGGCATCCCGCTGGCGGTGATGGTGCCGGCACGTCGGCCGCTGAGTGTCGCCGCCACGGCCGTCGCCGATCATCTGGCCCGCCGGCTGCAGATTCTGGCAAGGTCGGGTGCTGTGCCCAAGCCGCGCGGGCGCCGCCGGGCGTCATGATTCTCGTGACCGGAGCCGGCGGGAAAACGGGGCGGGCCATCGTCCGCGCCCTGGTGGCGCGCGGGACGGCGGTCGACGCCTTCGTCCATCGCGAGGCGCATGTCGCACCGCTCCGGGCATTGGGCGCCCGCCATGTCCGCGTCGGCAGTCTCGACAATTATGCGGCGCTCGGCGAAGCGGTGCGTGGCGCCGAGGCGGTCTATCACCTGGCGCCCAACGTCAGCCCGGACGAGTTCCTGTTCGGTCAGACTGTTGCCGCCGCGACGCACGAGGCCAATGTGCGGCGGCTGGTCTTCCATTCGGTGCTGCGGCCGGAGATCGAGGCCATGCCGCATCACTGGGAGAAGGCGCGGGTCGAGGAGATGCTGGCCGTATCGCGCCTCGAAGTAACGGTACTGCGGCCGACGGCCTATATGCAGAACCTGCTGCAGGGCTGGCCGGCGATCGTGAAGGATGGCGTCTACCGCGTGCCGTATTCGGTCGAGGCGCGGATCAGTCTGGTCGATCTCGGCGATGTCGCCGAGATCGCCGCGCGTATCCTGTGCGAGAAGGGGCATGAAGGGGCAACCTACGAGCTGGTCGGCACGAAACCGCTGAGCCAGGTCGAGGTGGCCGAGACGCTGGCGGACGCGCTCGGGCGTCCGGTTCGTGTCGCAGCGGAAAGTATCGAAGACTGGTCGGCGCGCGCCAAAGGCCTGAGCGACTACGCAAGGGACGCGCTGATCAAGATGTTCCGCTACTACGACCGCCATGGCCTTGCCGGCGATCCTGCCGTGCTGAGGCGTTTGCTGGGCAGAGAGCCGCGGACGTTGAGCGAATTTGCCGCGTCGCTCAGGCCGTAAGCCAGAGGATTGCCTGTTCCGGCAGTGTCACGTCTACCGAGGTGCCGATGGCAAACAGGCCTTCGCCGGAGTGGAATGGCGCCTCGACCGAGATCTCGGACTGGCCGACCTGCACCGCGTAACGCACATTGGCGCCAAGGAATTCCCGGTGGCTGACCGTGCCGGCCACCGCCCGGCCGCCGGCACCCGGTGCGGCGACACCGGCGTGCTGCGGGCGGAAGACGAGCTTGGCGCCTGTGGGAATGGCGGCGCCGTCGGGCACGGCGATGCGCGCCCCGCCGGCGATCTCGAAGGCCCGCCGGCCACCCTCGTCGACCAGCCGGCCTTCGAGGATGTTTGCGGTGCCGAGGAAGTTGGCGACGAACAGGTTGGCCGGGCGCTCGTAGAGCTCCATCGGCGTGCCGACCTGCTGCACAACGCCGTCGTTCATCACGGCGATGCGGTCGCAGACGGTGTTCGCCTCTTCCTGATCGTGGGTAACGAAGATCGTCGTCAGGCCCAGACGGCGCTGGAGATCGCGCAGTTCGCGCCGCACCTGGACCCGCATCTTGGCGTCGAGGTTGGACAGGGGCTCGTCGAGCAGCAGCACTCGCGGCTCGATGGCGATGGTGCGGGCCACGGCGACGCGCTGCTGCTGACCGCCGGAGAGCTGCGATGGACGGCGCCCGGCAAGATGGGTCAGGCCGACGATCTCCAGGGCCGCCGCGACCCGCTTGTCGATCTCGGCGCGCGGCCGGCGCTGCTCCTCGAGACCGAAGGCGACGTTGCGCGCAACACTCATATGCGGCCAGAGCGCGTAGGACTGGAAGACCATGCCAACATTGCGCTTCCACGGCGGCAGATGCAGGACATCCTGCCCGCCGATAAGCACTTGGCCGCTATCGGCATTGTTGAAACCGGCGATTAGTCGCAGAAGCGTGGTCTTGCCGCATCCCGACGGGCCGAGGAAGGCGAAGAACTCGCCCGGGACGATCTCCAGGCTGACATCCTTGAGCACGTGGTTGGTGCCGTAGGAGACGTTCACGCTGCGGATCGACACGCCTTCGGCGGCACTCATCGTCCCATTCCCTGTTCTTGCTGGCCGCGCTCGACGAGACGATGCGAGGCATAGGCGCACACGGCAACGAACAGGACAGCGATGACACCGAGCGCCGCGCCCGGCCCGCGTCCGGCCGCCGACTGCATGAAGACGTAAAGTCCGTAGGCCAGCGGCGCGTCGGAATTCGACTGCACCAGCATCAGCGTGGCGGAAAGCTCCACCGCCGCGGTCGAGAAGCTGGTGACGAACCCTGCGAGCAGGCCGCCGGTCATCAGTGGCACGACGACGCGGCGCACGGTGCGCGCCTTGGTGGCGCCGAGATTCTCCGCCGCCTCCTCGACCGAGACGGAGATCTGGTGCAGGGCGGCGTGGCAGGCGCGCAGCGCGTAGGGGAGGCGGCGGATGGCGAGCGCGATGACGATCATGATCCAAAGGGCCGCGAGCGGCGTGCCGTCGGGCAGGCTCACCCCGTAGAACGTGCGCAGATAGCCGATGCCGAGCACGACGCCGGGGATGGCCAGGGCGGCCATGGCCGTCCAGTCGAGCCACTGCCGGCCGATCAGCTTCGTGCGCAGCACGAGATACGCTATCGCCGTGCCGACGACGACGTCGATCAGGCCGGCGAGCGAGGCGTAGATCAGCGTGTTCTTGATGTAGAGCGAGCTGTCACCGAACACCCGCGCATAATGGGCTATGGTGTAGGCGTCGGGCAGGGGGCTGAAGGACCACACCGTGGCCAGCGAGAGGATCAGCAGGCCGAGATGCGGCGCCAGGACGAGCAGCAGGATCAAGCCGACGACGGCATAGGCGGCCGCACTTTCCCAAGGCCTGAGGGTGCGGCGCGATAGCCCGCCGCCGCCACGCTGGGTCGTCGCATAGTCCTTGCCCTTGAGCGCGAGGCTGGACAGCCAGACCGCAGCGATCGAGCCGACGATCAGCACGACCGAGATGACATAGCCCATCGGGTCGGCGATGCCGATCGAAGTGACGCGCAGGTAGGCCTGGGGGGCCAGCAGGTCCTTGGCGTTGAGCAGCAGCGGCGTCGCCAGGTCGTCGAACACTTTCACGAATACAAGCGAAGCCCCGGCCACGTAGCCGGGCATGGCTAGCGGGAAGACGATGCGCCGGAACAGGCGCAGGCCCGAGCAGCCGAGATTCTGCGCCGCCTCCTCCATCGCCCGGTCGATATTGGCCAGCGCCGCCGAGAGGTTGATCAGGATGAAAGGGAAGTAGTGCAGCGCCTCGACGAAGATCACGCCGTTCAGGCCCTCCATGAACGGGATCTTGAAGCCAAGCCACTCGTCGAGCAGCAGGTTGACCGTGCCGTTGCGCCCGAAGAGCAGCGTCATGGCCACGGCCCCGACGAAGGGCGGCATGATCAGCGGCAGGAAGCCCAGCGTCTGGATGATCGCGGCGCCGCGGAACTCGAACCGGCTGGTGAGATAGGCCAGTGGCAAGGCGATTGCCGACGCCCAGAGCACCGACATCAGCGAGACATAGATCGAATTCCAGAACGACCGCACGAACAGGTCCGTCGCGAAGAAGTCCTGGAAGTTGACCAGCGTGAAGGTGCCGGTGCCTTTCTCGGTGAAGGCGACGTAGATCACCGTCGCCACCGGCATCACCAGGAAGGCGCCGAGGAAGAGCGCAATGGCCAGGGCCAGCCCGATCTGCCCCGGCGTGGCGCCCGTGCTGTAGCGGCGCAGCGTTAAAACGGCAGAGGTCAACGATCCCCCAAAAACTCAATCGTCATCCCCGGACAAAGCGACGTGTCCGCGCCGCGCGATCCGGGATCCATGGTTCTCGCGGCACGATGGACCCCCGGCTCGAGGCCGGGGTGACGACCGTTCTTTGAATTACCGCGCCAGACGCGCCGCCTGCTCGGCCTTGCCCTTCGCCTGGGCGTAGCGCTCCTTGCCGAACGCAGCCCATTGCTGCTCGAGCTCGGCCTGCCGAGCGCCCTTCTCCTTAGCGCCGGTGAAGGCCGTGCGGGCGTCGGCGGCCTGGGCCTCACTCAGCGGCATGGCGGCGATCAGGTCACGCGCTTCCTTGAGCAGGGCGCGGCCCTGGGCGTTGTCCTTCTTGGCGAGGGCGGCCTCGGCGTCGTGCACCGCCTTGGTCGCACCCTTCAGCCCGTCGAGCTGGAACGAGATCAGCTGGTCGAACAGCGTATCGACGACCGCGGTACGGGTCTCCGACTTGTCGACGTCGAACAACATCATCTTCTGGAATTGCGGATCCTTGAACGGGTTCGGGTAGCCCGCGGGCGCCTTGGCGTAGGTCGCGGTGTTGACCGGGAGGCGGCGGATGCCGGGCTCGAGCAGCACTTCCTGTCCGGCGGGCGACAGGATGTATTCGACGAAGGCCTCGGCGCCGGCGCGGTTCGGCGCGTTGGCGATAATGCCGATGTTCGCGGGCACGACCGTGGTGACGCTCGGATAGGCGAACTTCACCGGGAAATTGGCGGCCTGGGCTGCGAAGGCGAAGAAGTCGATGACAATGCCGACGCCGACCTGGCCTGAATTCACTGCTTCCGGCACGCCGAACGAGCGCTCGGTGACGTTGCGGAAATTGCCCGCCATCTCCTTGATCGTGCGCCAGCCCTTGTCCCAGCCTTCGCCCTGCAGGATCGTCTCGATCGTCAGATGCGTGGTGCCGGAGCGCGAGGGCGCGGCGATCGTCACGTGATCGTAGAAGACGGGCTTGGCGAGATCCTGCCATTCCTTGGGGTCGGGCAACTTGTTGGCGCGCGCGTAGCGCTCGTTCCACATGATGCCGTAACCCGACGCGGCGAAGCCGAAATAGGCGCCGTCCCGATCGTTGATCGGATAGGAGCCGACTTTCTCCGGAATACCGGTCGCCTTGGGCTTGTAGGTCTGCAGCAGCTTCTTGCCCTTGAGCACCTCGAACGCGTCGGGTGCCGAGGCCCACATCAGGTCGACCTGGTTGTTGGCCTTGGTCTCCTCGATGAACTTCACCGCGGCGTTGGTGTTGCGGTTCTGAACCTCGAGGGTCGTGCCGGGATGGGCGGCCTCGAACGCCTTCTTGAAGGGATCGGTGACGTCCTTGGCGAAGGAGGTGACGATTGTCACCTTGCCGCTGGGGCTTTGCGCGGCCGCGCCGATGGGTGAGAGGGCCAGGGCGATCACGGCCACGGTAGCGGATAAAAGGCGGAGCATGGTTCCTCCCGGTACTACATTCGTTACGAGAGACCGTAACGAAACCGAGCCTGACTTGGCAATACGGGCTAACCGCACGGCCGCACGTGACCCGGGCCGGCAAGCCCGCTAGACTCGGGCTCGCCCCTTGAAGACGGAGGATGCCCAATGAAATACGTGATGCTCGGCACGCTCGGGCCCGGCTCGATGAAAAAACAGGAAAGCCGCACCAGCAACGCGCGCGCCAAGCTCCGCGAGCTCGGCATGAAGCTCGAGAGCGTCTACTACACCCAAGGGGCGTATGATTTCGTCGACGTCGTCGACGCTCCGAACCCGGAGGCGATGCTTGCCTTCTCCGTCTGGTACTCCGAGCAGGGTTTCGGCAAGCTCACGTCGTTGCCGGCGTTCGATGAGCGCACGATGGTCAAGGCGCTGGCGCGCGGCGGCGTGCGCGGCAAGAAGAAGCGTTAGGATACGAAGACCCCGCCCGGACTGCCGTCTGGGCGGGGTTTAGCGTGTATAGTTAATTGTATTTGAACTCTGGCAGCGCCTTCAGCGCGTCCTGGGTGGCGCCGCGCAGCACGATGCGGCTCTCGACCATGCCAAGCTGGCTGTAGGGCACGGCGATCAGGTGGTCGCCCATACCGAGGAAGCCGCCGACCGACAGCACTGCATAGGACTCCCGGCCATCGCGGGTGATGATGATGTCATCGATCGTGCCGACACGCTCGCCGGCTTCATTGACCACCGCGGCGCCGCGCACCTTCGAGGCCCGGTAACCGGTGTCGAGCTTCACCGGATCGATGCGCACCGAGGCGAGCGACTGCGGCTGACCCTGGGCGAATACGTCGGAGGGAAAGCCCGGCAGGGCGGCAACCGCCAGAAATGCGGCGAGGGGGAGAACACGCTTCATGGCCGTTCCTTTCAACGCTGGGTCAACGTCTCGCCCAAAAGGAACGGCTGCGCTTTATCGAGGTTCCCCCTTTTCGCGGGCCCTGCACCGCCAGGCTGCCCCTAGGTCGGCAATAGCCCTTCAAACTGCTGCAGGGTTCCACACATGCCGAGGCGGACAGGACCGGCATCCTGTCGCTGCCCCTGTGCCCGGTCGTTTCCCGGGCGGCCCGGATCGAGGCGGCCGAGGGCCAGGCGGAGCCAGTGTTCCGGGCCCCGCCGGATGATCGCCTCGTATTCGTCCCGGCGGGTTGCGACTTCGCGCTGATGGACCGCGATGAACCGCGCCAGCTCGGCCCGATACGCCGGGGGATCCGCGCTCCAGAGAGCGAGGAGATTGCGGTAGGCACGCACGGACGCGTCGCGGCGCTCCAGGGCGCCTTCCATACCTTTGGTCTGAGGCAGCGCCACCAGCCGGGCGAACTCCGCCGGGTCCGCATCGACCGCGGCCCCGAAATAGATGCGGGCATCGCCACGCTCGGCCAGGCCGGCGTTGCCCATGATCGCCAGTACCTCGAGCCCGCCCGTACTGACCGAGCGATGCAAGGTGCCGGGCGGAAACTGCACGAAGCTGCCTTTGGCGAGGGGGACCGAGCGGAATCCCTGCTCGATATCGTGCAGCTCGATGGCGCCCGTGCCGGCGATGACGTAGTAGGCCTCGTCGGTCAGCCCGTGCAGGTGAGCACAACCACTCATCGTCCCGTCGGGGGCCGGTCGCTGCTCGTAAACCTGAAGATAGGTCAGGCCGATGCCGCCGATAATGCCAGGCTCTGGGGTGGTCATGGGCCGAGGTACCGAACCGGGATCTGGACCAGCGCCGGAACATAGGTAACCAGGGTCAGCACGGCAACGAGCCCCAGGGCGAAGGGCATGACGGCCCGGAAGACATCGGCGACGTTGGCCTGTCCGACTCGCGCCGTGGTGAAGACCAGCATGCCCATGGGCGGGGTGAGCGCGCCGATCACCAGGTTCATCACCAGCACGATGCCGAAATGCACGACATCGATGCCCGCCGCTTTAACGATCGGCACCAGGATAGGCACGAGGATGACCATCGCCGCGGTCATCTCGATGAACAGGCCGACGAACAGCAGGAAGACGTTGATGGACAGCAGCAGCAGGGCGGGAGTGCCGATCAAAGTCGACAACCCGGCGGCGATGGTCTGGGGAACCTGCTCGACCGTCAGCACCCAGGCGAAGGGAGCCGCTGCGGCGATGATCACCACCACGGCCACGGCATCGAACAGCGATTCGCGGGCAGCAGTCAGCAGAGCGATACCGCTCATTCGCCGATAGATCACCAGGCCGCAGAACAGTGCGTAAACGACGGCGATCGCGCCGGCCTCTGTGGCGGTGAACACACCCAGGCGAATGCCGCCGACGATGACCAGCGGCAGGACCAGCGCTGGTCCGGCCTGCCACAGCGCGTTTAGGCGCTCGGCGCGGCTGGCGCGCGGCGTGTCCTTGCCGTAGCCGCGGCGGCGCGCCGTCACGTAGACCAGCGTCGACAGCGCTGCCGCCGCAAGCAGGCCAGGCACGAGCGTGCCCACGAACAGGGCGCCGACCGAAGCCTGGGCTAGCGCGCCGTAGATGATCAGGCCGAGGCTCGGCGGGATGAAATTGGCCAGCACGCTTGAGGCGCTGGTCAGCGCGCAGCTGAAGGCGCGGTCGTAACCGCGTCTCTCCATTTCGGGGACCAGGGCCTTGGCGATGGCTGCGGCATCGGCCGAGGAGGAGCCGGAGACCCCGGCCATCAGGGTGTTGGTCAGGACATTGACCTGGCCCAGGCCGCCTCGCAGATGACCGACCAGCCGCGTGGCGAACTCGACGAGCTTGGCCGTGATGCCTGCCACATTCATCACCGCCGCGGCCAGGATGAAGAACGGGATCGCCAGCAGGGTGAAGGAATTGAGCGAGGTGGTCATGTTCTGCGGCACGGTGATGAGCATGAGCTCGCCTTGCGGCGCGAAGGCGGCAAAGGCGCCGAAGGCCAGAGCGAAGGCGACCGGCACCTGCAGCAGGATGAGGCCGAACCCGACCGCCATCAGGATGATGGCCGTTCCGCCGCCGCCATAAAGATACGGCGCACCGAGACGCATCGCGGCGTAGAGCGCGGCCCCGGCGGCAACGGCGGCGAGGCCGCGGCGGGTGAAGCCGTCGCGCAATCCGGCGATGTACAGGAGGCTGAACAGCGCACCGGTCGGCACCGCCATGTAGAGGTAGGTGTACGACCACTGCATGGCGGGTGAGGCATAGGAAGCACGGCTGGCGATGTCGAGGCCATGGACCAGGAGCACGACGCTTGTCGCCGCGACCATCGTCTCGACGAAGAGAGCATGATGGCCCGTGTAGCGCTGCGGCAAAAGCTTCGAGACCAGATCGATGGCGATGTGCGTGTGGCGTCCCACCGCCAGCGCCATGCCGAGGAACACCGTCCAGATGAACGACCAGAGGGCGACTTCCTCCGGCCAGGACAGGGAGGCATTGAGGACATAGCGGCAGAAGACCTGCAGCACCGCGACCGCCGCCGACATCGTCAGCAAGCCGATGCACAGCCATTCGAGGGCCCGGTCGACGAGGCGGCCCAGATCGGCCGCGCCCGGCGAAGACAGGATCGGGCGCGGCGTAATGATGGTCGTCACTTCGGTGCGGCTTAGCCCAGCGCGAGGATCTTGCCGATCATCGCCTTGGTCTCCGCACTCTTGGCGCCGAACTCGTCGAACAGCGGCCGGGTCAGATCGATCCACTTGGCCCGCTCGGCCGCGGAGATCGTATGTACGGTGACCCCGATCTTTTTCAGGTCATCGAGCGCCTTGTCGGCGTTGGCGCGGTTCGTGGCGCGCTGCTCAGCGAAGACCTCCTTGGCCGAATCGCGCACCAGCTTCTGCAGGTCGGCCGGCAGGCTGTCCAGCCAGCGCGCGTTGACCCGGACCGCCTTGGGCAGGAACCAATGCGAGGTGAGGGTGACGTGCTTGGCCTGCTCGTGCCATTTGAAGCCGAGAACGGAGAAGAAATCGGAATCCAGGCCGTCGATGACACCCGTCGACAGAGCGGAATACTGCTCGCTGTAGGGCAGCGGCGTGGGATTGGCGCCGAGCCGACGCCAGAAATCGACCCAGATTCGCAGTTCGGGCACACGGATCTTCAGCCCCTTGAGGTCCTCAAGCGAGCCGACCGGGCGCTTCGACAGGACGTGACGGAAGCCGACCTCGCCGTAGTCGACGAATTCGACACCGGTCTTTTTGCGGGCGATGTCGGAGACTTCCTTGCCCAGAGGCCCTTGCAGGACGCGGTCAACGTGGGCCTCGTCCTTGAAGATGAAGCCGGGCGCGCCACCGAACGCGGCGATTTCCGGCGCAACCGATTCCTCGGAATCCGGACCCGCGGTGGTCACCTGGATGGTACCGATGCGGCTGCCTTCGATCAGCTGGGTCAGGGGCCCGAGCTGGCTGGCCGGAAAATGCTGGGCATCGATGCGCCCGCCGCTGCGCTCGCGCAGCACGCCCGTCCATTTCTCGAAGGCGAGCGTGATCGGCGTGCCGATACCCTCGGAATGGCCAATACGGCAGGTAAAGCGGGTCTGGGCCTGGGACGTGCCGATCAAGGCCGGTGCCGCCAAAAGAGCCGCGCCCGCCTGAGCGAAGCGGCGGCGTGTCAGTGAGCGCAATGCCATTGGTATCCTCCCCTTGATTCTCTTTTATCGCTGGCGGCACGGTTATCATGCACACGTGAGCGCGTCAAATCATATATGTTCTGTTTGATATTCTGTGCAGACGATGACCGATCTGCGCGAACGATTGCGCTGCAAAACGGCTTTTGCTAAAGGGATCGCATGGTCACCGTGAAGGACATTGCCCGGCAACTCGGCGTCTCGCACTCGACCGTGGCGCGTGCCCTTGGCGATCACCCGCGGATCAGCCAGCGCACCAAGGCCAAGGTCCGTAGCAAGGCCGACGAGATGGGTTACGTCGCCGACACGGCCGCGCGCTTGATGCGGGGCCAGGCAAGCACGGTCGTCGGCCTGATCATCCCGGACATCCAGAACGATTTCTATTCCACGGTCGCCAAGGCGATTTCGGAATGCTGCGATGATTTCGGTTTCCAGCTCATGCTGGCGATTACCGATGACGATCCGGAAGTGGAACTGCGACAAGTGCGCGGGCTGCTCTCCGCCCGCGCAGCCGGCGTGGTGGTCATTCCGACGCCGACACCGCTACGCGAGACGGTGTCGCTGCTCAAGCGTCTGTCGCATGTGCAGCTTATCCGCAAAAGCCGCAAGCTGGATTCGGCCTGGTTCGGCATCGATGACGTCGCTGCCGCGCGGGACGCGACCCGGCATCTGGTCGAGCTCGGGCACCGTCGGATCGGCTATATCGGCGGCAGCACGGACATCTCGACCGGCGCGGAACGGTTGGACGGCTTCCGGCTGGCTCTCGCCGATGCTGGCATCGATCCCACGAGTGCTGCGATCGAAACCGGCGGCTGCGATTCCGGCTATGGCAGGGCCGCGGTGGAGCGGCTGCTGGCCCGGGTCGAGCGCCCGACCGCCATCATAACGGCCGGCGCGCGCATTACAGTCGGCGTTCTCGAAGGCTTGAACGCCAACCGCATCACGATTCCCGATGGCATGTCGTTCATCGGGTTCAGCGATGCGCCATCCTTTGCCTGGTATGGGCCTGGTTTGACGACGATCGGGCTGCCGGCGCGCGAGATCGCCATGTCATGCAGTTCGTTCCTTCTGCGGCGCGCACGCGAGCCACGAGAGCTGGGCGAGAGCGCCGCGCCATGCCACGTCACCCATCAGGCCTTCCTCATCCGTCGTGGCAGCACGGCGCCGCCCGCGCGCGGCTGAGTTCCCGTTAGAGCGCTTTTGCCGCCTCCAGCACGGCCTCGACATGGCCCGGCACTTTCACGCCGCGCCACACGCGCCGCACGATCCCCTGCTTGTCGATCAGGAAGGTCGCGCGATCCATGCCCATGTACTTGCGGCCGTAGAGGCTCTTCTCGACCCACACGCCGTACGCCTTGGCGACCTTGAGCTCGGTATCGGCGGCGAGGAGGAACTTCAGGCCATACTTGTCGCGGAACTTGGCGTGGCTCGTTTCCTTGTCCTTCGATACGCCAACGATCTCCGCCTTGATCTTGGAGAAATCCGGCAGCGCGTCGTTGAAGCCGCAGGCTTCCTTGGTGCAGCCCGGCGTATCGTCGCGCGGATAGAAATAGAGCACCACCGACTTGCCGCGCAGCGCCTTGAGCGAGACGCGGCCGGTGCCGTCGGTAGGCAGATCGAAATCGGGCGCGGCGCTACCCTCCTTGGGGCCTTTGACGGCTTTGGGTGCTGCCGCTTTGGCAGCCGCCTTGGGAGTCTTCTTTTTCGCCGCCATGGTTATCCCTCCACCCGGATGACTCGTTCGAAGATTGCCAGCGCGCTTGCCGAGCGTGCGCGGATTTTCGCCTCAAGATCGGCGAAGTCAACTGCGCCGGCGGCGCTGGCCAGGGCCGTCTTGAGGCCCTCGGGAGCCGTCGCGACATCGCCGTCCCCCTCCAGCGAAAGACGCAGCAGCCCCTGGACCGTTTGCCAGAGCTTCAGGGCGTCGAGCAGGGCTTTTCCGTCCTCGCCGGACATGAGGCCGGCGGCCATGACACCGGTGATCGCCTCCGCCGTGTTTGTCGTCAGGATGTCGGGCCGGGTTGCGGCGTAACGCAGCTGGAAATACTGGGCAAGGAATTCGATGTCGATCAGCCCGCCGCGCCAGTGCTTGATGTCCCAAGGCTGCTTGGCCGCATGTTCCTGGGCCATCAGCGTGCGCATATCCGCAACATCCCGGATCAGCTTGGCGGTGTCGCGGGGCTTCACCAGCACGTCGCGGATGGCGGCGCGGATACGGGTCTGGAGTGCCGCGGGACCGGTAATCGGGCGGGCGCGCGTCAGGGCCTGATGTTCCCAAGTCCAGGCCTCGTTGTGCTGGTATTTGACGAAGCCGTCGAGATTCGTCGCGATCGGCCCCTTGCTGCCGGACGGCCGCAAGCGAAGGTCGACCTCGTAAAGCTTGCCTTCGCCGGTCGGCGCGTTAATGGCGTTGATCAGCCGTTGCGTCAGCCGTTGATAGTACAGGCTTACCGGCAGCGGCTTCGGGCCCTCGGATTGCTCGATCTCGGCCGGAGCGTCCCAAAGGAAGATGAGGTCGAGATCGGACGTCACCGTCATCTCGCGTCCGCCGAGCTTGCCGAAGGCGGCGATGGACATCGCGCCACCGGGCACGCGCCCATGCGTGCGCGCGAACTCTTCCTCGGCTGCCGGCTGAAGGGCCGCCAGCGAGACCTCGGCGATGTTGGCCAGGACGGCGCCGGCACGGGTCGGCGAGATCACCCCGCTCAGCATCTGGACGCCCACCTGGAACTCACGCTCGTTTTTCCAGCGACGCAGAATGTCGAGCGTGTCCTGAAAATCGTTGGCGAGGCGGAGCGCGCCATCGAGTTCCGCTGCCATGCGCAGGGCGTCAGGCGGTGCGACCAGGAACTGGGTCGCCAAGACGCTGTCGAGCAGGTGTGGCTGGCGGCTCAGCAGGTCGGCAAGGCGTGGAGCGCCGCCCATGATCTCGGCGACAAGCTGCAGCAGTGCCGGGTTGGCATGGAACAGGGAGAAGAGCTGCACGCCCGCCGGGAGCTGCGACAGGAATCCGTCGAAGCGCACGAAGGCTGTGTCGGGCTGCGCCGTGCGCGCCAGCGCCTCGAGCAGGACGGGCATGAGCTCGGTCAGCAACTCGCGCGCTCGGACACTGCGCATCGCGCGGTAGCGGCCGTGATGCCAGCCGCGGACCGTTGTGGCGACCATCTTCGCGTCCCGGAAGCCTAGCGTCGAAAGCGTATCGAGAGTGGCGGGGTCGTCCTCGGTCCCCGTGAAAACCAGGTTTCCGGGGCCACCGAGATCGGGCTCGTCCTCGAACAGTTCGGCGTAATGCCGCTCGACCCGGCTGAGTTGCTCGAGCATCTCGCGGCCAAACGCGTCGACGCTGTCGTATCCCAGGAAAGTGGCGAAGGCCTGAAGCCGATCGCCGTCGGGCAGCGTGTGGGTCTGCTGGTCGTCGATCATCTGCAACCGGTGCTCGATCCGGCGCAGGAAGCGGTAGGCGCCGATCATCGTCGTGGCGACCTCCGGCTTCACCCGTCCCGCGTCACGCAGAACCTCGATCGCCGCGCAGGTCTGGATCTGCCGCAGCTCGGGCGAACGCCCGCCCCAGATGAGCTGCTGCGTCTGGGCGAAGAATTCGATCTCGCGAATGCCGCCGCGCCCGAGCTTGATGTTATGCCCGGCGAGCGCCACCGTCGCCCCGCCGCGATGAGTATTGATCTGCCGCTTGATCGAGTGAATGTCCTGGATCGCGGAAAAGTCGAGGCTCTTTCGCCAGACGAACGGACGCAGCCGCTTCAGAAAGGCTTCGCCCGCGGCGATGTCGCCGGCCACGGGGCGAGCCTTGATCATGGCCGCTCGCTCCCAGTTCTGGCCGAGGCTTTCGTAATAGGTCTCGGCGGCGAGCATCGACAGCGCCAGGGGCGTCGAGGCGGGATCCGGGCGCAACCGTAGATCCGTCCGGAAAACGTAGCCCTCCGGGCGGCGCTCATCGAGGATCTTCACTAGGGTGCGCGTCAACCGGATGAAGATCTGCAGGAGCCCGTCTGGATTGTCGCTGACGATCGCTTCCGGGTCGAAGAGAACGATGAGATCGATGTCGCTCGAGTAGTTCAGCTCGCGCGCGCCGAGCTTGCCCATGCCGAGCACAACGAAGCCGGAATCACGCTCTGGGTCCTTGGGGTGCTTGAGCTTGAAGGCGCCGCCGGCGGCACCCTGGCGCAGCAGGTGGCGGACCGCGAGCTTGAGTGCCGTATCCGCGACATCGCTTAAGGCTGCGGTGACCCCCTCCACCGGCCAGAGATCGGCGATATCGGCGACGGCGATGACCAGGGAAGCCCGCCGCTTCAGCCGTCGCAGGCCCGCCATCAGCGCAGGCTCATCCGTGGGCTGCCCGAACTCCTGAGCGGCCGTGCCGAGCAGGTCGGCGAAAACGGCGGTCGGCCCGCGACGCAGGAGATCGACCGCGAATCCGCAATCTTCTATTAGGCCGCGTGTCAGATAGGGGCTGTTGCCGAAGATGGCTTCGAGCAGGGACTTGCCCCCGGAATCCCGCGCGAGAGCTTCGGCAAAACCCCGGTCACGCCCTTCGAGTTCCGTTGCCGCTTCCGTCCAGCGTTCGAGCTCGATCGCGGCCTGCGCCGGGTCGGCGGGCCGAGGCCACCGGGCGGCGCTGAAACCGCTGTGCAATTCCTTCATTTCCCCTGACCTGAATTTGCCGCACACTGGAGCCTTACACAGGCGGGCCGGTCAAGCGTTGTGGGAGGGGGCGCTGGGTAGGGGTCCGGTGTCCGACGGTTTTGCAGTTTGTTTAGAGGTCGCAGCTTCGTGTTCGGCCGGATATCCCGCACCGCGTTTGACATCGTCGGCACGCTCGTCGTCCTGACCCTGATCGGCATTGGGATTCTGGGTTGGCTGCTGTCACAGGGACCGATCTCCCTCGGCTTTCTGACCCCGCTGGTCGAACGCGCGCTCAGCCGGGGCGACGATACGCTTGGCGTCAATATCGACGATACCGTGCTGACCTGGGCCGGTTGGCGCAGGACCTTGGACATCCGGGTGCGCGGCATTCACGTCCTGGGCCCCTCGGGGCGTCTGATGCTGGAGGTGCCCGAGGCCTCGGTCAGCTTCTCGGCCCGCGCCCTGATGCGCGGCATGGTGGCGCCGACCGCGATCGACGTGAACGGCGTCAAGCTTCGGCTGGTCCGTGCCCGCGACGGCGCCATTCGTTTCGGCTTCCAGGATGCCGACGCCAGCGCCGAAGCGGATACGACCGGACCTTTCCTCCTGCAGGAGCTTCTCGCCTCTCCGGACCCTGACCGCAGCCTTGGCTATCTGCAGCGCTTGAGCATTCTCGGGGCGGATGTCGAGATTGCCGACGAAGCCAGCGGCCGAACCTGGTCGGCCCGGGAGGCCGAGATCGCGCTGCTGCGGGATGCAGGCGGGTTGCGGGCCGAGGCGACCGCGTCGATCGAGCTCGGCGCCAAGCCGAGCCGTGTCAATGCCGCGGGCGTGTTCCGGACTGAAACGTCCCGCATGGATCTGTCCGTCCAACTGCAGGAGCTCGAGCCTTCAACGCTTGCGGCGTTCGATGCGGTTTTGGCGCCTCTTGCGGGTATTCATATGCCCATCTCGGGCGCGGTCACTCTCGGGCTCGATTCCGATTTCCGCATCGTCGATGCCCGCTTCAATTTTACCGGAGAGAACGGCCGGCTGGCTGCGACCTCCTTCGATTTGCCGCGCGATGTGAGCGTACGCCGCTTCGCTGTGCGCGGCGCGCTGCCAAACGGCACCCGCGACGTGACAATCGAGGAGTTCACGCTCGACTTTGCCGGGCCGCTGGTCACGCTGACCGGCCGGCTGACCGGGCTCGGCGAACGGGCGCGGGCGGAGGGCCAGGTCGTGGCGCGCGGTGTTCCAACCGAGGACCTACGCCGGCTTTGGCCGCGCGATATCGGCAAAAACGCCCGCGACTGGATCGTCGAGAATCTCTCCGGCGGACGGATCAACGAAGCCCGGGCGTCGTTTGCCGCCGCGGAGGGCGCGAAGGGTTGGGTGGTCGAGCGGGTTGGCGGCACGCTGCACGCTGCGGGTGTCGATATCCACTATCTCAAGCCGATGCCCGCCATTCGGGGCGTCGAGGGTCGTGCCAGCTTTGATGCCAAGCGCTTCGATATCACCACGAGCGGCGGGTCGGTCGGCAATCTGCGCGTCGGCGAAGGCAAAGTGCAGCTCTATGATCTCGACACCGACATCGAGCTCGCGGCGATCGACCTGCCGATCACCGGGCCGGTACGCGAGGCGCTGACGCTCGTCGATGGACCGCCGCTGGGTTACCTCAAGAAGATCGATCTCAAGGCCGAGGATTTCGGCGGCGATGCATCGGTTCGCTTGGCGCTGAAATTTCCGCTGAAGAAGACCCTCAAGGTCGACGAACTGGAGGTCCTGACCACTGCCGAAGTCAAGAACTTCACGCAGCGCAAGGCGGCACTCGATCAGGATGTGCGTGACGGCGACTTGAAGGTCCGCGTCGATGGGCGGGGGCTTGATGTTAGTGGCCGGGTCATCTTCGGCTCGGTTCCGGCAACGGTGGAGGTGCGGCGCGAGTTTGCCGACAATGCGCCGATCATCGGACGCACGCGAGCTCGCGGCCGGGTCGGTACGGCCGAGCGCAAGGCCTTCGGCTTCGATTTTGCCGAGTATGTCGACGGGCCGGCCGATCTGAGCGTCGAATACGTCGAGCGTCGCGGGTCCCGCGGCGAGGTCGTGGTGGATGCCGTCCTGACCGGGGCCCGCATGATGCTGGAACCGTTCGACTGGGAGAAGGCGCCGGGCACGCCGGCAACGGCGCGGGCGCGGGTTGCCATTGCCAATGGCAAGGCGGTGTCGTTGCCCGAGTTCACTGTGCAAGCCGGCGATCCGAAAGGCGGAGGGCTGGTCGCCAGCGGCACGGTCGGACTGAGCGAGGACGGCAAGTCGATTGCGCGTGCCGATCTTCCGTCGTTCCGTCTTGGCTTGACCGACGTCCGCGCGTCGTTCCTCAAGCGGGGGCCTACTCTCGCGTTCACGGCCGCGGGCCGGGCCTTCGATGTCGGGCCGTTCCAGCGCGACAAATCGCCACGTCTGGCGGACAGGCCGCCGCTGGAATTGCACGTCGATGTCGAGCGTCTCTACTTCGACACGGACCGTCTCCTGTATGCCGTTCGTTTTGACGGCATGCGCGGCAACGATCGCTGGGAAACGGCGGAACTCGCGGCTCGTACGGGGCCGGAGATAGGCCTTAACAACAATGTGAGCCTTGTTCTGCAGTCGGATGCCGGGCGTCAGACGCTGATCGCGCGCATCGAAGACGCGGGCGCTTTCCTGCGCGCCGTCGATATTACGCCCAACGTGGTGGGTGGGCGTATCCAAGTGCACGGATTGACCGACTCGGCGAAGCCCGGCCGCCCCATCGTCGGTAAGCTTCGCATGAGCGAGTTCCGCACGGTTCGCGCGCCCATCCTGGCGCGGGTCCTGAGCGTTGCTTTGCTCACCGGCGTTCTGGACTCGCTGAGCGGGGAAGGCATCCGCTTCTCAAGCCTCGAGACGGATTTCGCCTATGCCGATCCGCGCCTCGACATCGTCGACGCCAAGGCATCAGGCCCGGCCCTCGGGGTCACGGCTCGCGGGACGATGAATATCGATGCCGATACGGTTGAGATCGACGGCACTATCGTTCCGGCGAACGCTCTCAACAGCCTGCCGGGCCGCATTCCGCTGATCGGGAATATTCTGACGGGCGGCGGTGGCGGCGTGTTTGCCGCCACCTACCGGGTCAGCGGAGCGCTCGGCGATCCGCGGGTCAGCGTCAACCCGCTCTCTGCGCTGGCGCCCGGCTTCCTTCGCAACCTGTTCGGTATCTTCTCGTTGCCGGGTGAGTCGCCGACCGGGTCGACGCCGCCCTCCGAGCTCGAGGGCCGCCGTGAGTAGGCCCTAGACGGCGCGCACGAGCGCGTGACGTTTCTTGCCGGCAGACAGCTTGATCGCCCCATCCGTGCCGAGATCGCCGATGCCAATGAGACGGGTGTCGTCGGTAAAAGCCTGATCGTTGAGACGGGCGCCGTTCTGCTTGATCAGGCGGCGCGCCTCGCCATTGCTGGCGGCGAGACCGGCGCGACGGAACAGGTCGAACGCCGCGATGCCCTTGTCGAGCTCGGCGCGCCCGATCTCGACGGTGGGCAGACCGGCGGCCGAGGCGCCCTCCTCGAAGGTGCGGCGCGCCGTCTCCGCTGCATCCAGCGCCGCGGCTTCGCCGTGGCAGAGCCTCGTCGCCTCGGTGGCGAGCACCTTCTTCGCCTCATTGATCGCCGCGCCGCCAGCCCCTTCGAGACGCTTGATCTCGTCGAGCGGCAGATCGGTGAACAGCCGGAGGAAGCGCCCGACATCGGCGTCCTCGGTGTTGCGCCAGAACTGCCAGTAATCGTAGGGGCTCAGCCGGTCGGCGTTGAGCCAGACGGCGCCTTGCGCTGTCTTGCCCATCTTGGCGCCCGAGGCCGTCGTCATCAGCGGCGTGGTCAGGCCGAACAACGCGGCATCGTTCACGCGGCGCCCCAAGTCGACGCCCATCACGATATTGCCCCACTGGTCGGAGCCGCCCATCTGCAGCGCGCAGTTGTGACGCTTCGACAGTTCCACGAAATCGTAGGACTGCAGCACCATGTA